>Ga0315914_1003265_pt1 | contig 24674 bp, 2 predicted proteins | sample MpolenodulesMG_FD_203920 | JGI IMG/M metagenome (GOLD analysis project Ga0315914, IMG submission 203920) | Medicago polymorpha root nodule microbial communities from Los Angeles, California, United States - elongated nodules | ecosystem: Host-associated > Plants > Roots > Nodule | place: USA... | reverse complement strand
TTGAAAATGTTTACAAACTTAAAAGACTTATGTGTGACCAAAATAACTTAAAGGACCAATCTGTTACAAACCTCAAACTTAAAGGACTTATGTGTGACAAAAATAACTTAAATGACCAATTTATTACAAACTTCAAACTTAAAGGACCTCTGCTGTAATTTAGCCGCATTTTTATGTCCTAAATTTTGTTTTATGTTATTCTATTTGAGCATGCAGCAACTAACATGATTGTCACTTATGATTTGACACTCCGCTGGCATTAGGTGTGACTTAAGTTAAATACTGGTATACACTCCTTAAAAAAAAAAATTATACACAAATTCTACCACAAATCTAGATTTGTGGCCTTTCACGACCTTCATGAGTATGTCTCTTCAATTTTAACTTTTTTCAGAATAATATTATTACTAAATGCTATTTAATCTTTCATTCTTAGTAGAAGTAAGATTTTGATAGTTTGATTTTATCTCAAATTCAAAACATTGATAAAAAACGAAGCTCTTTTGCGTCAATATTTTGATAGACATAGTCATACTAGGGTGGAAGAACGTTTCATGTCTCCCACTTGTGTTTTGACTGTTTTGCATATCCTTTTAGGAAAAAGATAAATGATGCGAGAGAGGAGTTGACGAATAACGACGAATGCACACCAGCCCTGGGATTTAGTTTTTGCTTTAAGTGGTGTTTTACTTGATTCATTTTAAAAGTGTGAAAGCATTGCCCACGTTTTGTGTATGCAGGTCATGCATCATTTCCTTCGCACCATATAGCAATCCTCATCCATTTATTTTTAAGATTTTGTGCAAAACCGTGTTGGTTGTTGTGATGAGGACATGAGTTCAAGAGTTGTTTGATGGACGTTAGTGTTTGTGAGAAGCTTACTCTTCATGGTGGTGACAGAATGTGAGAAAGAAAGGAGATACCATTTTTAATCAAAGGCTGTAAAAAAAATTCCAGAAAATTTTGGAGAGAGAACAGAAGAATGAAATAAAAAGTATTTGATATTGTTTTTGTATGATAATAATAATAACAAGGGAATGCTAACAAAAGTACTTTGTGACGCTCTTAAAAAGAGATCCACAAAGGAGGATTTAAAATTTCAGATTTGTTACAAAGAGGTCTATTCAATCAAATAAGTCGATAGTTTTTTGGGTTAATTAAGTTTTTAGTCCCTATAAATATCTACAGTTTTGTTTTTAGTCCCTATAAAAATAAATCACACTTTTTAGTCCCTACAAAATTTCCGTTAGTGTTTTTAGTTTCTGTTAAATTAAAATTTGTTTAATTACACTTAAAATTTTCAATTTTTTAATGATTTTTTTACATACTTGTTTAAAACATTATAAAACGTTCCTCCGCAATAAGTTAGCTCAAAATTTTATTTTTAGGTCCAAATTTTCGTTAGATTTATCTTGAATTTTCGGCGTTTAAAAAAATTATATTTAATTCATTACATATTAAAAAATTCTAATTTTTTATAGAAGAGATTATTATAATGTTTTTAACATGTCTGTTTTTTTTTAAATAAGGCCAGAGCAAATGACATAAAAAAAGAGCGGCTCCCAACTAAGTCGGTACCCAACTCTAATTTGTCACATGCTCATAAGTATATTATTAAGAAAAAAGGAAAAAATATAAAAAAAATCATTTAAAAATATAAAAGTTTAAGTATAATTAAACAATTTTTAATATAAAAGGGACCAACACATACTTTTAGTCCTTGTAAAATTAAAATTTACTTAATTGTTCTTAAACTTTTAAATTTTTAACATATTTTTTACATGCTTATTTAGAACATTATACAAAGTTCCTCCACAAAAAAGTAACTCAAAATTTTATTATTAGGTCCAAATTTTCATTAATACAATCTTGAAAATTTGGCTTTTAGAAAAATTCATATTTAATTCATTACATGTTAAAAAACTAAAAGACTTTATAAAAAAGTGTCTTACGATGTTATGAACATGTTTGTAAAAAATCTTTCAAAAATTTAAAAGTGTAAGCATAATTAAACAAATTTTAATTTAACAAGGACTAAAAACACTAACAGAAATATTTGTAGGGACTAAAAAGTATGATTTGATTTTATAAAAACTAAAAATAAAACTGCAATATTTATAGGGACAAAAAACTTAATTAACCTTAGTTTTTTTTATACGGATTTGAAGATTGAGCAGGGAGAGCTTGAAGCATTGTAAGAAATCCTAGATTGCACTTGTGATGAATATTCTAAAGAGTTTTATATAAATCGTGACGAGTATTCTAATTTCTAAGGATTCTGGTAGCGTCAAATTGCCAATGTATGTTTCCATGAGTTTAACTCAATTGACAAAGACAATACATGATATATGTAAGGTTCAGGGTTCGAACCTCATACACAAAAAAAAACTGTCAATGTATTGCATTTAGATCTAAAACAATTTATGGATTAGAGGACCGTTAAAAAATAAATTGTGATTCTTTCTTACAAAAAAAACTAATAAATTGTGATGAGTATTCTTATCAGAAATCATAGATAGATCCAACACAACTCTACAAAACTGGTTTATATGGTGAAGATTGTTGTCACTTATAAACATTTTTTTTTTGAATAAAGTCACTTGTAAACATGTGTTCATGTCATCTCTTATATGATGTGAGACTCTTTAACAATTCTAAAGAGTTTAGAAAATTCATTAAAAATACATTTATAACAATCAAAAAATATTTTTCAAATTAATTAATTAAAAATAAAATGAAAGCATCCCGTAAGCATAACTCAGTGGCTGGGACAATGCATTTTTATATGCAGGGGTCAGGGTTTGAACCCATGACACCCCACTTAGGGTCCGTTTGTTTTAGAATTAAAAAAAAATAGATTTTTCTTTATATTTCTAAAAATGATTTTTTTTGGAAAGTTACTCAAAAATAGTAGAAGTTATTTCAAATTAATTTAGTATAAGTTAAAAAAGAGATTTTGACATTGACTAACTTAAATATTCATTGTTTGAGATTTTACATAGTAAAAATCACATATTTTTCCAAAATGACATTTTTCAAAAATGATTTTTATGAAAAACTATTTAAGATAACTTTTTTTTTTTAGAGATTTTTTTAAAATTTTAATATAAAAAAAATTATAATAAAATGATGAAATACTTAGAACGACATTTTAAAGTAAGTTATTCAAACGAATTTTTCATTTGAAGCTTTCTTAAAAAAAATTGTTAAAAAATTTATAACAAAAACATATTACATTATAAAAATCTATTTTAAAAAAGTTATAACAAACAGCACGTATTTACTTTAAAAGGGGAATTATAATCACCCAAAAAATTAAAGAAAATTTTGAAATATCCTTATGTATTTACATTACACACTGTGAGTGATGTGAGTAGTTAGCTGTAGTAATAAAATTATACGTGTGTTTGACTAAAAAAAATGTATGAGCACTTAACATTTAAGGCATAAAGAGGTCATACAACATCAATTGCAATAATCACAAGGGAATTCTTAGGTGGTTTATAATATGATTGGTTGTACTTGTACCTAATCATTAATATTTAGAGGAGTACGTGCTCACCTAAGAATCTCTCATAAAATATTTTGATTGTTGATATTTCATTCAGTGGGTTAAGGGACGAAATTTTAAATGATTAAACTTTGCAAGGGTAAATCGCCAGAATTAGGGATTATAGGGACAAAATTTTAAATGACGCCTATTTGCAAGGACTAAACATACCTTTAAGCCATTCATTTTTACTTCTTAAAAAAAAAAAAACTGCTAGAGGAATAAAAGTCTTAAGATAATTTTTTTATATTTCTTTTTAGGAAATGATAAATTTACTATATAGTAAATGAATATTCATCTTGACCTATATTAAAAATGTTCATAAAGACTTGACAAAAAAATAAAATAATTGTTTATAAAAAGATCTTTAAATAATTATAAAAAATAAAATCATATTCATCTGTTTTTGGTTTTCCATTGATATCGTCCACTAAGGTAATCCTAGAGGTGTGATAGAAACTAAATGTGAGTACCTTTCTCACATGGAAATCATACTTTGATTTGTCACACCGTGGATCCTTCAACTAGACTAACCCTCATGGTAATTTAAATTTTGACTAGAACATTTAGATTTTTTTATCATGTTGCATTAATATTTATGACTATAAATAAATATGATGATATTGCATAAATATAATACTTTTAACATAAAAATAATTTAAAATGTGTTTCAATTCATAAATCTCATTGAAAAATAATAATAAAATTCGATGGTCCCTAAAATTATAAATCTTAAGGTAAATTACATTCAGCTCCCTTGAAGTATTGTTAAACTAACACCCTCTTTAGTTTTCAATTAAACATTAACCTCCCTTAAATTTTAATTAAAATGAAAAACACCTCCCCTCTTTCCAACTCGTTGTTAACACTGTTAGTTGTCTTCGGTTCACTAACTTCTCATGATTTTATTATAGTGGCCTAATAACTTCACCACCTTTTATTTGCTTTGATCCAAAACTCCATAGAAATTGCAATGAACTTAGTAAAGTGGTACTGTTTCATTTAGTTAATCAAGATCAACTTCTGATGAACAAACATAAGGAATAATAGATTTAATTGTATCACAATTTAAAGTGGACAGATAGAAGAATAGAAAGGACTTAGAGAAAAGGAAAATTAGCTCATACAATCAATCTACCAATTTACCCAATTTCCCCTGATTCTTATACCATCTCTCCTCTTTCTTCCTCCGCACTTTCCTCTTCTTGTACTTACTAAGCACTGCTTGATGGCTCATTGCTCAGCTTCACTTTGAACCAATTCAATTTAAAATCATTTGAGTGATTCAAATTCATTTCACACCAATCAGAAATCTGCCCCAATTTTTACACTAAGCAAAGAGGGTGAGGTTTTTGAAAGGATTGTTTAACTGCGAGCTAACGGTGTTATATGGAAGGGAGGTTAGTATTTAGTTGAAAACTAGAGGGGTGATTAGTGTAATTTAAGAAGATCTCAGGGTGGTGAGTGTAATATACCCTAAATCTTATATAACATCATTTTGGATGATATCTATTTATGTGGGGTAAGGATCCTCTAAAGTAAGTAAAACGTAAAGTGAGAAAATTAAAGGTTGTTATTGTAACAAACTCATGATTTATTATAATATACATACATTATCTACCTTTAATATAATTTTTTCTTTGTTATAGTCTTTAAAAATTTCTTGTGGTACGGAGTGTAATTTAACCTGTAACAACTTGATAATGCTTCGGACATTATTTTTAAACTTTTGCAACATGTAGCAGCAGCCCACGCTGAGAGCATTTCCACCATCATGTGTAGTATTTAGAAGAGCGAAACATTTACAAGCGTTGATACAAGCAGTTAGAACTGCTGCTACAATTTGTCAAACTGGTTAGGCTTCGTCCAGCAAGAGGGCCAAGAACAGATGGTCAAAACCGAGACAAGGAAGATTCAAATGCAATGTTGATGCTTTTTTTTTAATTTCCAAAAATAGACTAAGTACATGCATGTGTATTCGAGACGCATAAGGCTTATATGTTCTCTCTAAAACTATGTGGTTCACCTCTTTGTGCTTCATCAATGTAGTGGAGACTTGGGGCTTTATTATGCTATTTAGTGGATTCGCGTCTATAATTAGCAAATGTGGATTTCGAGGTATATTCGAAGAGAGTTGTTAATTACAACCACTGGGTTTGGAGCCATTATGGCTAGTAGCATCTAGTTCAGTAATTTACTTTTAACAAAATTGTGATTTTTTTTTGTGTACCCCTCAAACGAAAAAAATTACCAGTCCGACCTAACGAACTTGTAAATTTTTTGCGTGTACCCCTCAAACGAAAAAAATTACCGGTCCGACCTAGTTTGAGATTTAACTATACATATTTTTTATTTTATTTATTCTGATTTTTATAGAGCGTTTTTTATTATTTAATTAAATTAAAAAAATATGTTGGTAGGAATCAAACTGATGACATTAAAGCCATTTCATAATGCTTTACAACTACACCAGAGAAGTTCCTTCAAAAAAAGAAAAAAACTACACCAGAGAAGTAGGTGTGATATGAAATGGTTCGGACTTGTATATATACACTAAGTAATAGAAGAAATTTGTAAGGTAAATAATGTTGTATGAAATATATTTAAATTATATTAATCTAACATATATATATATTTGTCATATAAAATTCTAAAGGGTCCAAATATTATTTTCGTTATGACTTTAAAATTATCCAAATTTACAGCTTCAAAATTTGTAATAACGAAAATGAAATTTGGACGAGATAAAAAAAGAAGTCAAATAAGTGTGAATAAATAACAGAAAAGTTGTAGAAAAAAAATTAGAAATGGTGTGTCACGCCGATGGAAGTGGCATGACATCACAAAAAAACTAGGTCGGATTGATATATTTTTTTGTTTGAGGGGCACAAAACACAAAAGAATTTACTCTCGTGTTAAGTTTATTAGAAGATGAACGAATGAGGTTGCTCACGTGTTAGCAATAACAGTCACATCTTTATCTAGCTATCATATCTTTTATGATGCATCAACATATATTATCAAATTGATTGCTAATGAAATGTTATAAGCATTATGGATAAAAAAAAAAAAATTGTGTGACATGATAGGATAAGATTTTTCCACGAAAAAAAGTTGTGTTAGGGAACTATTCATTGAAATTTGATTTTTGTTTTTTGGTCAAGAATGTTATCAAATAATAGTACAATTTTTTGCGTTAGTGGTAAAAAAAATTGATTAGATAGCATTGAATTTGTACATCCAATTTTAAATAAAATATGTAACCAAAATTTTTTTATAAATAAAATATGATTGTCTAATGAAATGCTACAAAATTTATTTAGATTTCATAAAAAAATTATGATTGAGTAACACAATTTTCTGGCAGTTCCCTTTCCTAAAAAAACAAAATTATGACTTCTTTTCTTATAAAAAAAAAAAAAAAAATCGGAATCCAATCCTTTAAAATCCTAATCAAATCCTTTAAAATGTGATTTTTTTTTTCTCCTATTGAGACAATACTCCAATAAAAACAACGTGGAATAATCAATACAAATATACAATACCAATCAATCTTTTTTTTAGGAAACAATACCAATCAATACTTAATTAGCATTTATTTCTAATTTATAGTAATACACACAATTCAAAATCATACTAAAATAAAATCTTATTTATATTTATAAATTATTTACATAAATAAATAAGTGAATAGGTTTTTTTTTCTTCTCAGTATATATCCTGGCTCTTCGTTGACAATCAAGTGACACACACACACACGCCTTTACCAACCCATGTGACGTGCTCTCCAATTCCATCCAAATTTTGCAAAAATATTATCACACAACACCTCAAAAGTGCTCTCTTTTTAACCTATCCTTTTTCATCAAAATATATTTAATTTCGGTTCCTTAGATAGTGATACTTACTACTTTATTATTATGGTTATAAGTTTTGTGGCTCTAGCTTCTGTGTTTCCGCGTTTTGGTGATAAATTGTCAATTCACACAACTCATAAGTCATAAGCTTCTAGTTGTAAGGTAAGACTTTCTTCTTAGAAGAAAAACATTTCTATTAAGCTAGTCTTATATTTGTGGGGGTCTAAAAAAATAGTACCAATATCATTGAAACGTTAGTTTCAATAAATTTGGAAGGAATAGATTCTAAGAAGCTGCATGGTCCTTTAAACTTTAAAGTTTAGCAAACTCCTAGGAAATTACTAGAGATTGTTGTCGGATACTGGTTCTTTTACTTCCTTAATAACTCCGAAATTTTTTCATAGGTTTCAATTACAACCGAAAAATTTGATCCTTTAATTTTGGTTCCTATTTAGTTTTATTTTTATGATAGTATGAAGATGTGAAATTTCTCACAGAAAAAAAAGGTTCAATGTATTCTCGTAGTTTATGTATTACTCTAAGCCTTGTGTTTGGGTTTATTGTTCTTATGGCGTTTGCACACATTTTCTACTTCTTATGGTGGAAAAAGAGAAGAACACACATAGATATTGAAATGGAACAAAGTACTTATTCAAAAGGGGTGTTTTATTGGGGGTGTTGGAAGAAAACACCATGTTCTTTGCATGCAAGAGACACTAGTGAAAGTGTGATTAGAGAGAAAGAGACTACAAATCAAGAACATGATTTGGAATTAGGTGTTGATGGAAAAGATTTGCTTTTGAAATCCAATGGTGAAGAAAGTTTGGAAGTAGAATTGATGAGGTTGCATAATCTACCTGGCCCACCAAGGTTTTTGTTCACAATCACAGAAGAAACAAAAGAAGATTTGGAATCTGAAGATGGTAGATCAAGGTGTGGTAGAAGCAGAAAAGGGTCTAGAACAAAGAGTTTAAGTGATTTTATTGATTCTCCTATGAAGTGTTCTTTAGACCCTCTTGAATCTTATAAGCATCAAGGGTTTAATCCTCTCTTTGAAGTCTCAGCAGAATCTGAATTCAACAGGTTTAGATCTTCTCCACCACCAAAATTCAAGTTTCTAAGGGATGCAGAAGAGAAATTGTATAGAAGATTGATGGAGGAATCTAGAAGAAAAGCACTAGAGGAAAATCATGGTCCTGTTTCAGAATTTGAGGTTAAAAATTCATCTAATGTAACAAAGGCTACAACTACAAGTTCATCTCAGGTTCTTCCTTTGACATCTTCTCCTACAACATTCAAACCACATGAAAATTCATCCATGGTGCATTAGATCTATACAATTAGGCCTCTGATTTTTTTTATCTTCTTTTTTTTACCTTATGTTAGATTAATTTTTCTAAATGACTCATTTGCTAGTTTTTACTATTTTTTAATGTTTTATAAAGCAGTTGGTTTCTTTAGTTATTTTATGTACCTCTATTATTTGTGCTCTTAAATTATTGCTGGTTGCTATGATTAATATGCTGCAAATTTGCGCATGTTATGCCAACAAATAGAATGCAAACTGACATGCTCTTCAAGATGGTTATTACGTACTTGAGTTGTTAATAGAGAACCTCTGAGGGCTGCTCTGGTGGTATAGGTTTGAGACATGTTTCTCTTTAAGTTACACGCTCGAATCCCTGAGCATTAGCGACCTGTCTATTGAACAAGTAAGTATATGATTGAATAGACAATTTGATTGATCCCCAAATTAGTTAGCCCTCAAATCGAATATTGAATTTCCAAAAACAAAACTCGGTAGTCATGTTCTAAATTATTGTGGTTGAAGTTTGATTACGCTGCAAATCTTTATATTGCAGAAAAATGCGAAAAAAATGTGTCCGATGCAATCAAAATTACGGTTGCGGACCACAATTTAAAATTGATGCTAGATATTTTTTTTTCTTTAAGGAAAAATTGATGCTAGTAATTAAGCAAGCAACTTCGTGGGGCATTGTGTTTTTGTCCATTCTCATGTTTGCTATCATTCATGTGATGTGATGATGCATGTTTGCTACATTACCAAAATTTTAAATTTAAAAAGGCCTTAATGATTTATTATTTTTCATTTTAGAAAACCCCACAATCATGTATTGTACTACTAGTTGTATTCGTGCTTATCTAGCTGTGTCTTTTGTTTTCTTTCCTAGTTGCTTAATTCACATTACATTATCATAATCACAATTAGCTATCAAATGAGAACTTTAGCTTTCTAAATCAAAAGGTTAACGCGTAAACATGTTCCAATGTAGATTTCACATGTATAGATTGTAAAGTAGTAATGATGTTATTGATTGAATTTGCCTAGCTCTCTACAAAAATGGAAAGTCAATGTTTCATGTTAATCCAATTTACAAAGTGTTGTACAGATAATAAGTTTGGAATTTTATTATAAAAAGAAATACGTTTGAAATTCCTTTGAAAATGGAGTAACACTTCTCTAGTCAAGATCATAAATTTAATTTAAATGGTTTAGACAAGCATAATTCGTAAAAGATACAAAGAGAGAACAAAATTAATTTATTATAATTATTGAGAACATTGATGTGTCCAAAATGATTTGAATTTGTATTTGTGACCACATAAAAATTATCCTTTTAAAGATTGTTACAATATTTTAAGAAAGTTTTGTTTTCTTTGTCTAAACTCTCAAATTTAAAGATGTATTTGTGACCGTATAAAAATTATCCTTTAAAAGATTGTCAGAACATTGTAAGAAAACTTTGTTTTCTTTACCTTGACTCTCAAATTCTAAGAGAATGAGATGCAAATAATTTGAAATTTTGCTAAAAAATAAATAAAATCTCATCAATGGTTATTTTAGATAATATTTGAATGAAAATAAAAGATTGTTAGACCATTGTAAAAAAGCTTTGTTTTCTTTGTTTTTTTTAAGAAGATAAACTATTTTACTTGTATTATTATTAAAGAGAATGAAACATGAGATCTTAAAAATGAACACACTATAAACCAAACGAGTTTTGTTTTCTTTACTTTAACTATCAAATCTGAGAGAATGAGACACAAATAATTTGGAATTCTCTTAAAAAATAAATAAAATTTGACCAATAAGTATTTGAATTTAAGTTTTTGTGACATGTAAGAAAGCTTTATAGTTAAGAATTCAACACTTTTTTCCACCTATTTGCTAAGCAATTTATAAAAATATATATTGGGTTTTTCTTAACCACATCCTATAAAAAAGATATTGGGTTTTTCTTAACCACCTCCATTTTAGAATAGAATAGAAGAAGTATTGAAAATTAAGATTAGAGTAATGTTGTTGGAGGGGAAATTGTGCAATTTGTAGATGAATGAATTTAATTAATAAGCTCGCGGCGGGTCCCATGACATGAGTGTGTCTTAATCAAACCATGAAGTGACAAAGTGGAAAACGGTGCGTGTCATGAATGGGTAGGTTATAGTGTCTATGAACTTTTACCTAAACAACAAGTGATGTCGTTGTTATCACGCGAATTGTTACACACTTTTCTCCAACCAAACCAAACCCAACTGCGCCTGCTTTTCAAATTCAAATTTGCAAATTTCCCAAACTAACAGCTTGCAGTTGCAACTTACTAGTTGAATAATATAGGCAAAATCAATTCTGCTCTCTTTCAAATTAGATGTATCTAACAAACATAAAGAGAGAGATAATGAAGAGAGAAGCCAAGGAGTCAGGCTACACTAAACATTGAGAGGAATTTGTATCAGATACGTATTGAATACCGGTATTAGTTAGATACTCCGGATATGTTTACACGAAATATCAGAATTAATTTTAAATTTTTTTAAAATATTTTATCAAATATTTATATGATACTACACAAATACTTAAGGGTGTACGTGAGTTGGGTCTGACTAAACTCAAACACGAACCATATACGGTACTTCGGTTTGGGTGAAGTAAAATAACCACTCATTATACTATTGGCCGGTTTGATCAAACCTACTAATTGTTTGTTTGGGTTGGATGGACAGTGGGTTACCCAAATTATTATTATTTTTTGTTAATATTAAATGGTTGAATGATGATTCCTATTTTTTTCATAAAAAATACCCAATTTTATTTTTTTTTAAAATACAATTGTGTAACTTATTTTAACTATATTTTAACGTATAAAATAATAAATGATATTTTGTCAAAAATAATAATAAATGATAATATCAAATAATAAATTTCATCATAAAATAATTACAATAAACTAAAGTTGCACAACATAAAATTGCATTAACATCAAAATAACCGAAAAGTGCAACAACCGAATTTGTAACTTTAGCATGTTTTGATTTTCTATATAGATATCATACTCACCAAATTACCAAACCCAACCCAATCCACTTTTTTTGTGGGGTGTTGGGGGGGGGGGGTGACCAGGTTTTCTGGGTTGACTCAACTCATGTACACCCCTACGAATACTTATAAGATATTTCACTTATACGTATCCTAAAAATATAAAGAGTAAAAAAATAAGACAATGTTATGAGAATTTAGTAAAGATATATAAGGTTTAATTTAATATGTAAATTGGTAGAATTGTTTCTCGATGAACCAAATTTAAAAGTTATGTTATTTTTTTTGTAGATGGAGATAATCCGAGAGAGGAGACCGAATTATTCAATGTAAGACAAAAATAGTTGAGTTCTTTTAATGATGTTTAAATAAAATATGTTATGTTTGAAAACTATACATATTAATGAAGAATAATCAATGCTTATTTCTTCAAAAAAAATTATATGCATACAAGTTTTATTATAAATTTTTTGTTAATATATCTTAATCGTATGATATTCTAAATTTTAAAAATTTTGAGCATCCATCTATTTGTATCGTATCTACCCATACTTGTATTACGTATTCGGACTTCATAGAAGAGAAGTTGAAACAAGCTGAAACTTCTCTTGTTTGAAAATGAGATAAATTGAAAAGAGAGAAGAATAAGTTGCAGGCCTCCTACCTTAATGCTTTCTTCCCTAAAGTGAGCATAAAAGGGAAGAAGTAGCAAAAAGAGTCTTATGCCATTGATATTTTAAAGGAAAATATGAATTGTTTATTTTTATCTTTAACTCAAAGATATTTGTCTTTTTAAAAAATAATATATTTTTTAAAGGGAATTAGAAGAAAATATCTCTTTTTTTTTTCTTATACCAAATAATGCATCAAATTTATTATATTTTTTATCTGTCATCTCCCATATGTATTCTTACACTCTCTCTTACACACTTCTCTCTTTCTAATTTCTCCTCTAAATCAAACACACCCTAAAAGAAAAAGTCTAAGGTTTGCATTTACTTGTGGTTCAATTGCTGAGATTATCACAAATATGTGACGAAAACATATTATAGTTCGCAACTAAGCTTAGTCAACGCTTATTTCTACTTTAACATTAATTTTAATGTAAGTGGTGGTTAAAAGGTTAATAACGCAGATATCTACCCGATAAAATGACTAATTTAATATATAAAAAAAAACTTAAAAGAACTATTCTATTACAAATATCAAATTTAAATAATCGAAGAATGTATTTGACCAAAAATATAATAACACACTCTTAGTCTATGTTTTTTTTTTGTCAAGTAGTCTGATGACTAGAATTTATCTTTTAAGATGAATAGGTGAGATGTTAGTTTGTTGTCCATGCCAACCGAATTATGCCATGAGGACCTCTTTGCATGTGCTAACTTAACTTTAAGAATTCAAATAATTTATTTATTTATTTATAACTTAATACAAAGAAACTTGTTGCATGATGGCTTACAATCCAGGAATTAACATTTAACAATGTCTTCTACCAAAAAAATATTTAACAATGTCTCATTCCTCTTGTCCAAAAAAAAGTCTCATTCTTAGTCCAAAAATTAAAACAACGTTTCATTTAATAGCTGGAAAATTGGAAATTCGGCTAGGTTCCATGTGAAATAAGGAACAAACAGTGTTGTGGTCCTCTGTACAAGTCAATTGCGTGGGTCCACTATATTAATTCTATAGATTTGACATGTAATTTGGCTTCAATGAGCATAAATCAAAATTTTAAAACCTCAAACCAAAATTACATGAATTTGTTTTAAAAAAATTATGATAATTGTTCTTCATTATCATTTTCCTCAAATTCTTTCCTTCTTCACAAAGTTTCAATTTAGTCATGAATCGGAGACATTTGTTGTTTGATGTAGATTTAATTGCATATGACATATATATCGGTCAAATTCCGAATTTTAGTTCTAATCTCTTGTTAAACTTTTTGTCCGATTTTGGTTTCTTGTTCTTTTAAACTAAAGCAAGCACTTAGTCCATGTCGTCATATAGTTTATTTTAAGTGATTATGTGGTAGATAAATTGTCAATTACAGTCGTCACGTACTCATGTGACAGTAATATATCACTTAATAAATATATTTTTTCTTTGAATATGTTATTTGTCTTTTTTATTTTAAAATTTGTGACAAATCTTCGTAAATAGGTTTTTGGTAAATAGGTAACAACCGATCGTGAACGACTAACTCTCACCAGTCAATATATCCCTACTAAGTAGTATAAAATTAGTTGTTCACATTTGAGTTCCTAAGATTCACAACTCTTAGGTACTTGACCAAACCTCATTATAGTTTTGGTCCATATATATGATCAAAACTAAATTTTAATGCATTTATGAAAAGGATATTTAGAAGCATTTAGGTAAGCAATTTAATGAAAATATGTATGTCATAAACGCTTATCTTAAAAGGTAATCAATCAAGCTTACTTAGATGCCTAACTCAAGATAATCGGAAACACTTACACGGTACAAGAAACCATATGCATCAACAGTAGGACAAATTGTACTAATGCTAATGCATTTCTCTCCGAAGGAAACCATGATACGGAATAGGCAGTGAAATTTAAAATTTTGTGTTCCCATTTTTTGATCATTACGAATTTAACATGAGTCACCGAAAGTGTTGTTACCTCTCGAAGTATAGAAATAATTTCGATCACAAACAAAGCAAAATCACTGTGCCTTTACTCGTCTAGAAAAACATATCTCCTTTGATTTCCGATGCTATCCAGTGATCAAGAGCTTCTGAGAGAAATGTGGTTTGCAATTTAGGGTTTTGTAAAGTGGTAACTAAATTCTGCATAAGTGAATTTTATTTATAGACTCACTTATGTGCATCATAATCTATGATGTACTATATTTCACTTAAAACACATTGTACCTTATAGTGTAATGTGTTTTATAATTTAATTAATAAATCATATTTATTAACTTAATTACGAAAAGTCTCACTTATTAATTTATAAATAATTTTTATTTATTTATTTATTTTCTCTCATCTATCTATCAAATGTGTGTGATCTTATAAGTTTCTGTCACATTGGTAATAATATTGCATTATATATTTATATGATAAACAACGATAAGCTTCTAGAAATAAGTCGTTGTCACACAAGTGACGAAAATGTCATGTGATCTGACGAAACTTTTTTTGTGATAACGATCATGTGTATAATTACTCATTTTCCCTTATATCTTATATTGAACACAAGACATAGATTGTGTTACCCTTGTATAATCCAATATTTATATTTCTTGATCCTAGAATATATCGAGCAACGAATAAGTCCAATATCTCATATTGACCTAATTCGGTATGTCCATGCAATTAAACCGTCTTATTCCATTAATAGGTCTAAAGATATAACTTTTGTTATGCAGGAGGGTCAAATCTCAACATGATTTGTTTACTATCCATTAACTAACTTTATAGTTAACCTGTTACAGATAACGTTTGAATGACAATAAAACCATTGAGTCCACATCTAGGGATCATAGTGATTTCAGGTCTAAAAGTGGTATTCACTGTTATTATTATGAGAATATCTTATGACACTTTCGTAACATATACTATATAATATTCTCATGGTGGGTCGATCAAGTATAAATATTACTCATAATATTTATACTTGTGTATAGAGGTGTGTTTCATATATAATATTGAGTAAGATAGGTGGCATTGAGATTATCACAAAGGATGGAAAGTGTTGAGGAAGATGATACAAATAATTCCCTTGAGAGGGGAGTTTATCCAAGATGACGTGTTGTCAAGTGAACGCATACTTGTAAGTTACTGCAATTAACCAGGGATTCATAGCGTATGACTTCAAACACGCTGTAATTTCATTTTGAACATCTGATTTGTTCTGGCTTTTCAGATTACCACTATGATGAAAAAAGTAAATAAAGACAACTGTTATAAATTGTAAACAAATTGAAAATCATATTATTGTTAAAATTTGAACTTTTACCATAGCTCCCTGAAGCTTCACCTCAAGTTGTTCAGTAATTTTATGGTTAAATTCATTTTGTTGCTCAACTTTTGTGGATTAATAACATGAGAATTTTTAGCAAATAATAATGGAAAGTAACAATAAAGCATTGAATTCAAAGAGAAAGTAGGAAAGACAGTATGGAAAATTGCACATTAAGGTATTGTCTTATTGTAAAATAAAAACAAATCAAAAAACAAATTATTTAACTAAATTTCATTTACCTTTTATTTTTGCATCAGTTAAAAACGCAGATGCCCATCGGAAAGGCGCATCCTTAATTGTCTTTGGCACCTTTTTGAAAACGGATTCTTGTTTGTTTGCCATTTGAGTTGTTGCGACTGCCTTAGGGTTTGACGGCGCCTTTGAGTCTATCAAACCAGTCAAAGAGTGATAATATATGTCATGTGTCTTTCATATTATAACCTCTCTCCCATTGTATAGCTAACTTGTCATTATTCTAATATTTGTCACGTGTCTATCATCTAATGTTTTTATTATAATGTGTTTTTTGTTTTCTTATTTTTTTAAAGAATTTTTTTTTTTGTGTATGTAAAACGTATCAAATATTTTATTTAAAATAAATTTTAATCATCGAATACTCTCCTAGTACGTATCGGGTTGTATCAGACACAAATTGGATAATGGTTTGTATCAAATACCGATACTACAACAATTGTTTGTAGATAGTGATGTGAAGCTTTTGTGAGACATCTGTTAATTAAACAACAATGTTATACTTCGTTTGATGGAAATTTGGTGAATAAGTAGAGGTGAGTTGTCATCAATTATTGGAAGTTATGCAATGTTAATTGAGGTTACACTAGCTTTGGACCGGCCCTGGCAACATAATGTAAAATCATTCAACGAATTTATCCCATTTGTATGGTCATTCTAATTTATATCGCGTATTATTTATATTTAAATTGTCGCCATGAGCATAAGAGTACTCATGAGGAAGATACTTATAAAGAATTCATACTGAATGTACATAATATTTAATTTTGAATTTCCCTTGTTAGACTAGATCAAAGTCAAAATGAACGTCAATACAGATGTGTTTCATATATAATATTGAGTAAGATAGGTGGCATTGAGATTATCACAAATGACGAAAAGTGTTGAGGAAGATGCTACTCTTAATTCCCTTGAGAAGGGAGTTTATCCATGATGTCTTGTTGTCAAGTGAACGCATACTTGTAAGTTACTGCAATTAACCAAAGATTTATAGCATATGACTTCAAACACGCTGTAATTTCATTTTGAACATCTAATTTGTTCTGACTTTTCAGATTACCACTCTGATGAAAAAAATTAATAAACACAACTGTTATAAATTGTAAATAAATTGAAAATCATATTATTGTTAAAATTTGAACTTTTACCATAGCTCCATGTAGCTTCACCTCAAGTTGTTCAATAATTTTGTGGTTAAATTCATTTTGTTGCTCGACTTCTGTGGATTAATAACATGAGAGTTTTTAGCAAATAATAATAGAAAGTAACAATAAAGCATTGAATTTAAAGAGAAAGTAGGAACGACAGTATGGAAAATTGCACATTAAGGTATTGTCTTATTGTTAAATAAAAAACAAATAAAAAATAATCATTTAACTAAATTTCATTTACCTTTTATTTTTGCAGTTAAAAACGTAGATGTCCATCGAAAAAGCACATTCTTAATTGTCTTAATTGTCTTATGCACCTTTTTGAAAACAGATTCTTGTTTGTTTGCGATTTGGGTTGTTGCAGCTGCTTTAGAGTTTGACAGCGCCTTTGAGTCTATCAAACCAGCCAAAAAGTAATAATATATGTCACGTGCCTTTCATATTATAATCTCTCTCCCATTCTATATCTAACTTGTCATTATTCTAATATATGTCACGTAATGTTTTTATTAAAATGTTTTTTTTGTTTTCTTATTTTTTTTAAAGAATTTTTTTTTTGTGTATGTAAAACGTATCAGATATTTTATTTAAAATAAATTTTAATCATCGATTATTGTTGTTGTTATTATCATCATGATTGTCATTGTTGTTATTATTGTTAATGTTGTTATTGTTGTTGTGTTGTTATAATTAATGTTGTCATTGTTATTATCATTATTGTTAGGGTCGTGTTAACTTGTGGCTTTAAGACACATATTAAGCATTATTTTCATTCTATTAATGATAATAATTTAATGGAAAAAAAATTAATATTAAACATTTTAAGCAATAAATTAACACAGTTTCCAATATATAATTTCTATTAGTGGAATTCTTAATATGTGCCCTAAGGGCACAAGTTAACATTTTCCCTTTTATTTTTTGACAAGTTAACATTTCCCTTATTGTTAATATCGTTATTGTTATTATTGTTGTCATTGTTGTTATTATCATTTTTATTACTAACGAGAAGATAGACAAATGAATATAAAATTTTGATTTTAATTAAAACTATAAGTACAAATATTTGTGACTTCAAATTGTAACAAACCCAAAAAGTTATGTTTATTTTTTGTAGTCATAACATTAATTTAGCAAATATAATATAAATCTTTATCTTTTTTAGTACCACCAACAATATAATAACATAAATATAGGAAAAATTGTTTAAGTGAATATTTGGATTTATAAAAAAAATCAACCTAACATATTTATCCCCTTCATATTGTTATTATTTTGGTGTTAGAATTTTGTTTTGTTCTAAACTAACTGTGATATTTTCTTTATTATTTTTGTTTTTGTCATAGTTGCTTTGCCACATATTGATCAAAAAAATATTGACATCTTCTAAACATAATATCCTCTTCACTAGCAATGTTGCTCAGGTAACAAATTCTTTGTCATTGTCTTAAATTTTTCATGATATCTCTGTCATTACTAAAACTTCCATAGTTGAAAAATACGCTCCCAGTTATATGAGAGTTACAACTGAGTCGATCCTTGTATGTCCGTATTTTCATGCAAATAGTAAGAGCTAAAAACTAAATTTACAGGCACATGTGACAAATTTGTCTCTAGTTTCCATAATTTCATTACATATTTAGTTGGTAACATGTAATTTTTACTCCTATAGTTGACTCTGAGACCCTATGTAATATTGAACTAATTTTGGAAATTAGTAATTTGAAAATTAGTTAGTTTATTATACTAAAGAGAGCAAATTTTTACTTACAATATGACGACCAACCATTGCCTCAAATATCAATGGGTTAAAACTGTTCAATTTCATGCTAAGTTTTTTTTTTTTTTTTTTTCAAATCTGAGCTATCAACGGAGTAAAATATGTGGATCTGTTCACAGTAATAAAAATGTCATTTGTTTGACAAATTCTGTAAAGAATCCTATAATAAAATTGAAAATTTCATTAAAATCAAGTCTACTTATTATGGTAAAGAGGAAAATTCTTTACTTACAATATGATGACCAACCATTGCCTCAAATATCAATGAATTAAAACTGTTCAATTTCATGCTAAGCTTTTTTTTTTCATTTTCAAATCTGAGCTATCAACAGAGTAAAATATGTGGCTCTGTTCACAGTAATAAAAATCTCAATTTCAATAAAATCAAGTCTACAATAGTATTATAGCATGGAACCATGTAGCTCAGCTTCAACATCTCCATGTATTTCATGAAGTAAAGAGTTTTGACATTCTAGATCTAGAAATCAAACAGAAAGTCAATTTTAGAAAATAACAAAAAGAAAATTTAAGAACAAATTTCACCTTTAAATGTGGATTCGGAGGTTTCACCAAAGTTTCACCAAGCATCCATTTTAAGCGTTTATCAAGCTGAGTAATTATCCATGATTTTTTTTATTATCAATCATTTGTTCTTGGCGGCAATGTCATTGTTTAAAGGATTCATTTTAGGGTTTTTGTTGGTGGCTGATTCATTTAATAAGGTTAGACAAAAATATGACCCACCCGAATCCAAATTGTTTTATTTCGGACGATTTGTTGTCTGGTTGTTTAATGGTAGAAGTACTTGTTCTATCAAATCAGTTTTTTAACCTTTTCTTTTTAATCAATGGTGATTGTTTTTTACTACACTTTCCTTTTGAGATTAACCTCAATAGATTTTCTTTTCCTGTGTTCCACCAAAATGCAATTATTTTTTTTTTCAATGTGGTTAATATATTGTAATGTTAAAAAATGAATAAATAATGTTTACATTTTAATTGTTGCAATGATATTCTCCCTGGTGAAAAATAAGCTTTCGGTTAACCCAAGATTAATTCCTAAAAAAGTGTCCACCTTGCCCATATCATATCTTCTGTGGCCACTTCCATTGATCCTTGTTAAGATTTACAATCATATAAATAATATGCACCAAAGACAATGTTAACCGGCATGGGTGACAATGTTTTTGTCTTCCACATTTTTAACATATAATGAAGTGAAAATCGGTAATTTGTTACCCAATAATTTAAACCCAACCACGTAATCGAATTTTGTAAGTTACTAAAAAAAATTGACTTAATTTGGAAAAATAACTCAACCTTATACTTGCAGTATTGTGACTAACAACAACTTCCAATATAATGGAATTCAAACTATACGATAATATAATGTGATTCAAACTATAGTATTTCATGTCTGTTGATATATCATTTTTAATATCAGAGCTATCGTTGTTGTATAACAAATCACTCTGTAGAAACAGTAATAATTTATTTATGTTTGAGTCAAAATCAGTTTAATCACGTAGAAAATAACAAATTAATCATACAACTGCAATTAAATTATTAACAGTGATCCCTGAAACTTCACTTCAAATTCTTTTGAAACCGTATGGATGATTGTGGTTTGTTTCTCTAATAACAACAAGAACAATAATGACAATAATAATAACAACAATAACAATAACAACAACAACAACAATAATAACAATAACAACAATATTTCTTTCAAAAACAATAATAACAACAACAATAGTAATTTTATCCTCTAATTAATTTAGTTTACACATTACATCAATAGTAAATAAGGTTAGTTTAACAAAAATATCATGTCTTTTGACAACGTCTTTGCATTTTTAAATAAGTGTGTGAAATCCTTAAACGGAGTGAGTATTTGATAACGATATTGGTTAGGTTTCAATACATACCTCCATAAATCCAACAAAATTATGAAGAATCACTTCAATTATATTAAAGTATTAGCAGAAAAAACAAGAAACCAAGGGGATATATTATAGAGAGAAAAAATAACATATTTTGTATTTTTTTAGAAAAAACATGAAATTAAAGTATTTTAAATTTGGAGAGAATCAATAACAATTCTAGTTTTAAAGAAAAAACTCACGGGACCCATAAGAAAGAGGCGAGACAGATTAGCTGTAGAGTGAGAGAAGGGTTAACATGTGAAAGGCACATGTATGACATATGTTTATTATTGCCACCATTTCGCTAAAATGTTAAAATCGTTGACGCCGACAACTCTAACGCAACAATAATAAAACTCTAATGGGCAACAAAGGAGAAGAACATTTTTATAGGAGGGCGACTAAGAAATGACAAATGCAGTATTACGATGGACAGTTGGTTATCTAACGAATGCAAACATAAGTTTAATGCCTCATTGTTTACTTTCCCTTGTTATTCGGTTAAAAAATTCATGTTTATTTCTGGAACTCATAAGAGGTAAATTGAAATTCAATGTTTCATTGTATACTTTCCTTTATTATTCGCTTAAAAAACTCGTGTTTATTTCTAGAACTTGTAATATGTAAGTTGAAATTTAATGCCTCATTGCTTACTTTCATTTATTATTCCCTTAAAAAAACTTGTGTTTATTTTTAGAACTCGTACTACAAAATACAATTAACCATAAAATTACTGAAGAATTCAAAGTGAAGCTACATAGATCAATGGCAAAAATTTAAAATTTAACTGTTATACTTAATGATTTTTTATTTATTTCAAAATTTAATAATTGTGTTTAATTTATTATTCTCCAAAGTGATAATCTAAAAAGCCACAATAGATCTGATATTGAAAATAATATAACGGCTAGTTTGAAGTTATATACCCCCTGGATAATGAAAGAGGTTGTTGGACGTAATATTGTGAGTAAAAAATTATTTTCTCAATTTTAGTCTAAAATATATATACTAATTTCTAAAATTGGAAAATGATAGAGAGTTGGCGTAAACTATCGCGAAACAAACCGCAGATTAACAATTCTTCATATAGTGAATATATTGAAGGCAGAAACATTGTCACCTATCCCCGGTTAACACTATTTATAACGCGTACTACTTGCATTAAAATAAATCTTTACTAGGATCAGTGGAAATAGCTGTGACACACCGATTTTTATTTAATTATTTATTTGATGTGGTTGAATTGATGGGTTAGTTTATTTTTTGAAGATAAAAGTATTTTGGTTATTTGAGAGTGAGAGGTATTTTTGTGAAGTTACTGGAACAAGAGTTTTGAAGAATTAAGAGAAGGGTTAATTAAGTTTTTAGTCCCTATAAATATCTGCAGTTTTGTTTTTAGTCCCTATAAAAACAAATCACACTTTTTAGTCCCTACAAAATTTTTCGGTAGTGTTTTTAATCCCTATTAAATTAAAATTTGTTTAATTATGCTTAAACTTCTAAATTTTTGAAAGATTTTTTACAGACATGATCATAACATCGTAAGACACTCTTTTATAAAATCTTTTAGTTTTTTAACATGTAATGAATTAAATATGAATTTTTTTAAAAGCAATATTTTAAGAATATATTAATGAAAATTTGAATCTAATAATAAAATTTTGAGCTACTTTTTTGTGAAGGAACTTTGTATAATGTTTTAAATAAGTATGTAAAAAATTTGTTAAAAATTTAAAAGTTTAAGCACAATTAAGCAAAATTTAATTTTACAAGAACTAAAAGTATGTGTTGGTCCTTGTTTAATTATTATTATTTTAATTATACTTAAACTTTTATATTTTTTAATGAATTTTAACATACATGTTAAGAACATTATAATAATATCTTTTATAAAAAATTAGAATTTTTTAACATGTAATGAATTAAATATAACTTTTTTTAAATGCCAAAAATTCATGAAAAAACACGAAAATTTGGACCTAAAAATAAAATTTTGAGCCAACTTATTGCGGAGGAACGTTTTATAATGTTTTAAACAAGTATGTAAAAAATCATTAAGAAATATAAAATTTTAAGCATAATTAAGCAAATTTTAATTTAACAGGGACTAAAACTACGTGCTGAAAATTTTATAGGGATCAAAATCTGTCAATTTTTTTATGAGGACTAAAAACGAAATTTGACATATTTATAGGGATTAAAAACTTAATTAACCATTAAGAGAATAAAGGTGTATGAGTAAAAGAGAGGTTTAAATGAAATAAAATTGTAGTGTTTTATTTGTGGAGAAGAATATGTTTATTTTAAAAATATTTTAATTAACCCTTAAGAGAATAAAGGTGTATGAGTAAAAGAGAGGTTTAAATGAAATAAAATTTGCCCCTGCATAAAATTTATGCTTGCTTTGTCATTGCTATATAATTGTTGCTTGAGATAAAGGATATTAGACGCTTTCTCTTGAATCTAAATCGGTTATTGTGATGTCTTTTGTAAATAATGGGTATCTCTTGACCCATCCTTACTTTTTTATTATCTCCTCTATTATTCACTAGATTCACAAATTATTGTTTTTTCTATTTAAACCATGTAGCTAACTTGCTTGTTGGCTAACCCCTTGCAAGATCTATAGGTACTTAGTATTTAGATTACCCACCGTTGAATTGTGGTAATCTTTTAGAACAAGTAGTGGCCAATGTTTATTTTAATTGTCGTGTTCGACTGTAATTTTGATTAATTATACTCCCTTGTATCCAAAAAAATAAAAGAAAGAGTACATTTTTTTTATTTGAAAAAAACGTAAAAATGGGATTACACTTTGAGATTTTCTCTCTTTCAAACTAACCATACTATTACTATTATTTGAATCCATAATTGTCTCTGTAATACAAGAGCTTATATACCCCTATTTTGGAGCATGTGATCTCTCCAATTTATGTAATTATTCAAAAGAAAAAGAAAAAGAAAAGTAGTATTTTAACAGAGGGAGAGAATATCATTATTATTTTTTTGGTAAAAAGGACAAAAATCATTATCCATCACAATAATTTGAACGCACGAGCCGTCATAGAAAGATCTACATAAATGAGCAATAATAAAGACACCTCCCAGAAACGGGTTGAAAAACGTGGTTCACTACAACTAGAAAACTAACACACTCATTCTTTTGTCAAAAGAAAGAAAAAAAAACACTCTTTCTGAAATATAATTAAAATATATTAACCTACGCCTATTAGGATTTTTTGGTAAAAAAATATAGCATATAGCCGACAAGAAAATGTTGATATTGAATTGGTTGTTGAATATAAAATGACATTAATAGAAATTTTTAATGTTTTAATGAAGATAATAAGGTTAAAACTGAGAGATAAAATGACAATCTGTAATTAAGTTCAAACACTAGTTTAAAAATGCTAGTATAAGTTAGTAAGTTAATGTTATAAGTTTGCGAGAAAAAATTGTCATGAAATATATCTATTTTGGTCATACGAACTTATAAACTAGACCAAATGTTTTAAAAGTTGTAGTTTATCACATTTAATATGTGCAATCTCAATAAAAAAGAATGTTGCCTAAATTGCCTAAGTTATCATACATGACTAAAAGAATTGGTTTACTAGAAAATTTAATAGTTTAATTAAAGCGTACTTTTTTTTAAGAAGCTAAAATAAAATTTATTTAAAACACAAAGAATCTTAGCAAGTACAAGGAATGCTAAGATAGAAGACTTAAAGAGCAACAAACCAAGGAAAAATGTCTGTATATATGCGGAACACCCAAACAAACACCCATGTATCAAATATAAACTTTTACAAGCAAACCAAAAACA
>Ga0315914_1003263_pt1 | contig 24685 bp, 17 predicted proteins | sample MpolenodulesMG_FD_203920 | JGI IMG/M metagenome (GOLD analysis project Ga0315914, IMG submission 203920) | Medicago polymorpha root nodule microbial communities from Los Angeles, California, United States - elongated nodules | ecosystem: Host-associated > Plants > Roots > Nodule | place: USA... | reverse complement strand
GCATTGGGGGCCAAAACTGCTACAGTTGCAAAACTTAGGGGACGATTTTATAGTTTTCTTTCTTAGGGGGCCAAAATCGCAATTTCATAAAAGTTAGGGGGTTAAAACTACTATTAAGCCTTTCTTTTACTATTCTGAAATGAAATTTAACTTTCTACATCCAGAATGTACAATACATACTGTGAAAAAACTTAACTAAGGAACATAAACAAAAATAATAATAAAAAATGTGAAAAATCTTAACTAAGGAACATAAAAATATATATATATATATATATATACAAGGAAGGCAATTCCAATAAATCCAACAATTTTCAATAACAGCTATTATGATATGTAGAACAAGCAAGATATAAACAATTTTAAAAAACAAAAAGGAAACCACAAACCCAAGTTACTTGCTAACTTGATGATCTAAGGACCAAAATGACGCTATCATGAATGAACTATGAACATACATATGCCTGGATCATACTTTTTAAATTTTAATTGTGAACTGCATCATATGACACACCTGCAACATTACTATTATGGCAGTATGTGCAACCACATTGCTTAATAATTTCAGTGCTTCTGAAAATCATGAAAAGTACCAATGCAACCCTGCAATGTAACATGTGTAAAGACTTAGAATGCACCATGCTTCAAGGTGTTTTCCATTTTTCTGTACTAAGTAAATTGAGGGAGCTTCAGGTAGCTAAGAAGATTTCAGCACAGTAGCGAAATGGAGATAATGGGGAGATGGGATTTAAGAAGAGGGGTAGGGAATGCATCATCGATTACATTTAATATAAATTTATAAACTAAACTCACGCCAAAATAACATCAATATGAATCACAACAAGTGCAGTGCTAGAAATTGTGGTAAAAGTAAACACAAATGTTATAGAACTATTGCCTGGCTTCATAAAATAGGCAAGAGACTATGCACAGAATGCAAGATAGATGCAATCCTCACACAAGACACATCATGTAGCTAAAGCTCTAAAAAGCTGTAATGGATTTGCAGCTTATGCGCCCTAAAAGGGTTACATTCTACAAAATAGTTTTTGTAAGAAAGTTAAAATCATTGGCTAATTGAAGCATCCTCTGCAGTTTTTCAACTGTCTAGCAATAACTAATCTAGAATTGGGAAACCAAAATACGGAGGGAACAACCTTCAGGTGGACATCCTTGAACTTAAGCATTCTTTATAACATTGTTGACACTGGCAGAAGAATTTGCTGAAGGAGATGGTTCAGAACAAGCCTTGAGGACAGCTTCATTCTTTCAAAAAGAAAAAATATAATATAACATCAGCCATTGACAGTCACAATTATTGCTCTATCTTTCGAAACAAATACATGAACAAAAAACAAGTGAGTATATATGAAATTAAAAAAAAAAAGGCAAGCAACCGGGCCTGGAAATCATTTGAAAACAATATGTATTATGTTCCCAACCATGCAGATGTGCTTGTTGAAATAAAGGCAATGGCTCATCAACCACAGCCAATAAAGCAACAAATTAACATCCTTAATCATTTTTTCAAGGAACGATGAACCTATTTAATTAATAACGTAGAATGCTGAGCTAAAATAGCAAATGCACAGAAGAATCTACATTAGCAGGGAAATTGTGAGTTGTTCAAATACCTGCCATACACGGTGAAGACACTTCTTGGCATTGGCTTTACGGGTGGTGGTGAGCTTGATTCTCTTCCACAAGAGTCCTGAAGAATCATGCTTCTTCACTACCTCCATCACCCGCGTCCCCCAAAATGCACCACTCATCTATTTTATTTTACCTGCAAAACAAACACAAACAAACCAGATTCAATCAATATTTCATTTTACAAAAGCATCACCACCTTATTTCTTACACTACCCAGTAGTCTGAAGCAATCTGTGATCAAACTGATGGGATATCTATTAACTAACAGAAATGCACAATCTTCATAAGTTTGATACAGAAAAAAATAATATAATGAAATGTACAACTGACAAACGAAAATCAAACACCCAACTAACTCAAATAACCACAAGTCGTGCCCAATGCCTAGAGCTTCTTTTACAATGTCCTCGCTAGTCACCTCTCATAACCATAAATTAACATACCCATATATCAAAATCAAGACATAGGAGATAATAACATAATCAAAATAAACTATTAACAATGAGGGACTTAAGAACTAACTGGGTTTGGATATTCAGGGAAGAACAATTGAGGAATAGCAAAATATTTGGTCTAAGAACAATTGAGCAACATCCAAATTAAAGCAGTATATGGATGAGATAGGGAAAGGAAATGAGCTGTATACCCCTGGATATTTGTGGCAGACACATTTCTTCCTGTTGAGGTTGAGATGCTGCTCTCTAATTGTGTGGAACGCAACCTCCAATCATGGAAATGATCTTGGAGAGTGGAGCTGTATAGGAAGATGTCATCGAAGTAAACAGTGACGAAATTTCTCAGAAAAGGCCTGAAGATAAAGTGCCCTGCATGAGCCTTGAAGGCAGTCTTAAATTTCTCACCAGCTTCCACTTTAAGTTGGTGGTAGCAGGACCGTAAATCAAACTTGGAAAATGGGAGGATGGAAAAGGGTGGGAAAAGAAAACACGCCATGAAAATGGGTGGGAGGGGGAAAGGACGTGCGGCTCCCACTTGGAGAAAAACACTACACATTGACCATGCACTCACTCTCTGAGTATACGGACAAGCCCCACGCATTTCAGCTCCGTCCGGCGTAATAAAATGAATGCATTCTGATAAAGTTTTGAGTATCTGTTAGTTAACCACTGAGTTTAGGATTACTAATAAGTTATTTATATAGAACTAGTATCAACTAACTGCTAACTTAACTATTACTAACAACTAACATGAATAAATTTTAACGCACTAATACTCAATATGTTTGATTTTGAGATGTTTAGTTGCATCGAGAATAATTCGAACTTGCAACTAGGATTTATAGCTTTTGAAAATCATTTTTTTTTTGTTTTTATCACAGCAGAACTAAACATCATTGGCACGCGATCAGATATTCAAATGCAATTACATAAAGAACGGTAATTGAAAATGAAGTAGCGAGGATTAGTGACCTGAGACACGATTTTCTGAAGATGAAGGAAGAAAGAACCTTGTTTGTTGGTAGGTGGGTCTCACCAAAAATATTGGATTGGGCTTCGGAATCCTCATATGTTTTTTCTTTTAAATCCATTTTCCGTACCTCCCACACCAAGCTACACCACATATGATATCAACAATGTTTGTAATCCACCCTATGCAAAACGACGTATAATTTGAAACGGAAGGTGTATCATTTCTCTTTTCTCCATTTTGATTGCATCGACTAATTTTGTGTTTTTCTTCTTCTAGTTTAATTAACAAGTTGAACCAACTATTACTAATATTGTTGGTAATCATTAATCATTTTACCTTATTCCTCTTCGTAATTCATTTATATGTTTTTTTTTTAGTAAAATATATGATAACAATAATTAGTATTATTATGTTGTTATAAATGTCATATTTGTCGCTTAAATTTCATTCGTAATTTTTTATTTTAGTTAATGTAAAAGGGAGGACACATGAACATGATTTTAGTTAATGTGACTATTCTTGAGATTATCTTGGCCTTGTCATTGTATTATCATTTTTTATTGAACATGTATCACACCGGACTCAATTAGACTCGGGTCTAAATAATTGACACGATCTAAGTAAGTTACAGTCAGATTTAAGTCTAGTTAAAATCAACTTAACTCCCCCTCTTATGTAGGAGCGAGTAACCTACACATATTATTTTTTTATTGTAAAAAATTGATTATTTGCTTATTTTTTAATTATTATTATGATTAGTTGAATGTGGATGAAGGGCAGCGCGCCTGCCTCGTGTGTCTCGTTTGCATAGTTTAAATCATGTCCAAGTGGTGAGCGGTTGGTGGTACGGTACATAGTGGCATTCATTCCTTCCTAATGAACAAATAATATTTTGATAAAAAAAAATTGTTTTTCAGATAGTCTAAATAAATAAATGACGAATTCATAATATCAAAATCTTTACATATCTCAAAATTTCTATCAATCTCATGCGGCAATTTTATTTTTAAATAGAAATCACCACCCACTAATTGCAAAATTATATTTTACATATTTTTTTTTTTTTAGAGAAAAATGTTAGCAACACACCTTCTAACATACACTTTTCAACACACCCTTTTTGATTGGTTAAAACTCAAATCCACAAAAAGTATATATGACCCACATAATTTGGTAGGACCCATGTAAATGTGAATTTTAAGCAATAAAAAGTGTGTTGAAAAGTGTGTGTTAGAGGAATAATAAATTCTGGAAATTCAATCGCAACCTAAGTAAGTATTCGTATTCATCTCTCTCTCTCTAACCACTCATAGTCACCAACTCTGAAACAGTGTTCGTTCCACAGGTATTCAACTCTTCCTCTCTCGATTCATATTCTCTTTCGATCGATCCATGTTTTTTTTTTTCATTTTCCGATCTCTTTTTTCTTCAACTTTTCGAACCTAATTTGACGGTGTTTTTCTGAGATCTCGCCGATTACGATTTTTGATAATTTATTTTGCAGCAATCAAGGAATCAATCAAGATGTTAGGTGTTATAAGAAACAAGGTAGTACATCATTTCTTCAATTCTCTTCCATAAATATTATTATTAACACTTTTTTCATCGTCATTTTCAGAATCTTCTTCGGCCTTCTTTTTCCGCATTCAGACATCTCTCTTCTTCCGCTAAACAGGTTTGTTTTAATGCTTTCTTACTTATCAATCTCTGTTTCTTTCACTAAACTCTAATTAATCTATTTATTTATTCATTCATGCAGATGACTGTGAGAGATGCTCTTAATTCAGCTCTTGATGAAGAAATGTCTGCCGATCCTAAAGTCTTCTTGATGGGTGAAGAGGTAAAGCCAGATATGGTTTTCAATGATATACCTTATTGAAGTAATCTTAAGATTTCATTTGGTATAAAATAGCGAATAGCTGATAAGCTAGGATATAGAGGGTGAGTTAGCTTATAGTGGATTGACAGTTTATTCGTAGCTTATAGCAAAGCCCTTATCATGATAAGCACTTATGTATGTATAAGCTATTTCTATGACAAAAGATAGAATAAAATTGAATTGATTTTATTTAAGTTATAAACTTTTTTAATAAGCTTTCTTGGAGAACTTATGGAAATAGCTGAAAACAACTTACTAACAATATCATAAGCTTTTTCCGTAAGTTCTCCCAAATAGGCTGACATAACTTATGTCAATAGATAAGCTCAACTAAGGAAATCCAAACAGACGCTTTGTAGTGTTTGGTAAAATTAGCGGTTGAATTAGATTGTAAATATGAAATGACATAAAAATGATTCATTTAATTAATATTTAATTTTTTTCAATTAAGATTAGAGGGTAAAATTGAGATAAATATTGTTAAGCTTTAAGCTACTTGAATTAGCTCATGAAAAAGTGATAGTTACCAAACATGTCATTTTTAGTCGAATGTGCTTATAGGACCTAAGCTATAAGCTAAAAAATGGGTCTGGCCAAACACACCCTAGGAAAGAGTAAAGACCAGTCTTTCAAGTTTCATCCTTGATTGGTTGTCTAGAGTGGAGTAAATATCTAATGTAATACTCCCATAGATTGTATGTTTAGTGAATATTCACATTGATTTAATCTCCTGTCAGATTGCAATTTTAGTGAATATTTAGGATTTTGGATATCGTAATTTTGCAAATGGATCTGATACCATACAAAACCGACTTGTAAGGGTGACAACGATCAATATTCAACCACTCATAAACACATTTTCTGTCCATATCTCTTCAAACATCAGACTTCTCAACAACTTGGCCTTTGACTTTTGTGTTACATTATAAATCTATGACAAGATTTACGTAAATCAATTTAACGCTTCAAAATTACACTTGATCCAACATTTTCAGATTTTTTGTTGTTGTGACCTAGTCCCTATTTTTGTAAAACTAACTGATCAGAATGTCTTTAACACGTAACTAAAATATTGTAATAATAGATTTTTCCTAATAGTAGTAGGTAGATAGTACGAAGCGCTCCTCAATGCTGAGGCGTTACACTCAATACTGTTAAACAAATTCAGCATTGTTATGTTACCCTGATGTACTTAGTTGACCTTAAGATTCCTTATAGGATACTTTATTAACCAAAAGCGTAGAAAAGAGAATGGCAGAGGAGATAAAGAATACCTCTAAGAGACCTGGTCCTGGTCCTGGTCCTATATTCCGACATATATAATATGACGGGCAAAACTGGCTATGTTCATTTCAATATAATTGGTACATCAGAACTAGAAGAATTGCGAAAGTGAACCGATTGTCAAATATATACATACTCACACACACACATATTGATTAGTACAAACACCCACACACATACATGCATAAACTTACACACAAATGCAAGTATTGATTTGTACATTCCGCAGCCGGGGCTTCTTCTGTTCAAGTTGTGCCACTTGCCTAGTCGTTAATATGACCATTGACTTAATTTGGTCCTTTCGTTTGCTTAATTATCTTTCAGTTTTAGAGCTGAGGTGGTCGTTTATTAACCTAGCCAGCCACTTGCATTGCATGAATGAACATATATCCCACTCAATCTTCCCCTTACAATGTCTTTGCTTATGACATCTGCTTCAGGATATTTCCACCTGAAAATGGCTTAGTGTATACCGTTTAAAGACATGCATGAATTATTGTTCATTTTCTAATGTTTATTTTGGTTGTATTTGATTATAGGTTGGAGAATATCAAGGTGCATACAAGGTTGGTTATGTGTTTCCACTTGTTCAAGTTATTTCCTTGCTGGCTGTTGCTTTATTTTATTTTATCTCTATTAAACGCGTCTATTTTCTCTGTTCTTTCAATTTAGATTTCCAAGGGACTATTGGAGAAGTATGGTCCTGAGAGGGTTCTCGACACTCCCATCACTGAGGTTATTTTTCTTACATACGCTTACTCGTTTAATTCAAACTTTGCAGCCACTGATTTGCGAGGTTTAAACCATCCCTCGCTGTCCCTCCTTTTATGTTTACATTTTATAAACATTAATCCTGTCATTGCTTTGAGGTTTATATACCAGTGCTTGTGGATTGGTACAAATTTTATTGTTCCTGCCATCAGTGCATCCATATAATAAAATGAACAAATTCAAATTTTGGTAATTCAAATTTTCCTCATGCGAACTTCTGCTAACTTCTATTTTGTAAACAAACGCTTATTGAGCATGAAAAGATTTTTCCTGCTTCTTAACTCTAGTAACAGCTAGAAATTGATACTTTAGTATCCCACTTTTTGTTACATTTTTCGGTACCATGAGTGGTTGGTTTATTTCCATTTAGAAGTTACAACCAGTGAGTGGACTTTGTATGAAAAAAAATTTGGTAAAAAAAGGATTTATATTGCAGCTGTTTACATGGTGTAATTTGTTCAAAATATATTGTTCATTAAATATGCAGGCTGGGTTTACTGGGATTGGAGTTGGTGCTGCTTACTATGGTCTAAAGCCTGTTGTGGAGTTTATGACATTTAACTTCTCCATGCAGGTTAGCGTTTATCTCGATTGCATCCTTTCTTAAATTCAGTGTGCAATTAAGTATGTTAATTTTACATCTTTTGGCACCCCATGATTTCTATGTGTTTGGTTTTCTGGTTGGAATCTGCAAGCAATGCTCTTGATGAATAAAGTTTTTTCGTGAAAAGTTGGCTTCCTTCAGATTATTAGATGGCATCTTATGAATTCCGTCTTCTGTGTGATAAGAATACAGTACACACATTACTGAGTTTCCAAATGATGATTAGTTTGCTTAGGACACATATTGACTTGTCAGTTTGCATTGAAGATCATGTTGTCAATTGCAGAGTGTTAAACCTCAAATATTTTATATCGAGAACATCACTATATGATGATTATGTATCTAAGATGATTCATTCATACAATATGCAATAAATGCTCAGATATTGAAAAGTTTCCCAGAGTGAAAGACATCATTCTTTAATAATCAGAAGTCATGATAAATTAGTATAGATGTATAATCATCATAAATTCAGGCATAATCAAATTAACAAGTTAGTAGCAACAAAACTGAAGACCATTAAAAAAAACATCAAATCCTAAATAAAAGTGTCAAATTGGAAGGATAATGATGTGGCTTGTGAACAGCAAACCACACCATACAGTTGGAGGGGGCACAGGAAGACTGAGAGAGAACCCCACAGAATCTTCAAATCCTTGATAACTGAGTCAAAACAGAAAGCAGAGTTCTGTGAAGCGGAGACCAAAGAAATGTCCGTAAGTTGCAACAATAAAATTAAACAATGGAAGTTGTGAAAGCTCAAACCATAATCCGTGGGGTGGAGGTGAATTAGAAGGGTAGGCATGGCAAAAACCCCAACAGAAACCTGACGGGGACACAATATCAGTCTTTGTTGAATGTGTTTTGCTGATGTGATAGCTTAATCGTTCAAAATATAAAGCATTTTTGTATGCATGGTGAAAGGACACCCAACCCATGAAATCCCGTGATTGATTGCCCTCCTAAAGATACTAACTACGGATTTGTGGCTGGAGGAAACCTGTTGAGCTCTATATTGGAAGAACTGGTTCAGTTTATTGTTTATAGTGTCTTGACTTATAAATCATCACCAATTATGTGGTGTTTAGTTAGTTTGATAGTGTCTTGACTTATAAATCATCACCAATTATGTGGTGTTTGGTTAGTTTTATAGTCACATGGAATCCATACGAGTCAGTCAAGTTTTGTTTGTTGGTAGTTTTTTTGCCGGAATATCATTCCTTGTCAATTCTATTTGTTTTAAATTTTGATATTCAGGTAGTAGTCTTGTATATTAATTCCTGTGCATACCCATATTAATAATCACACCCTAAAAACGATTTTTATCAACGCTAAATAGTTCTTAATGTTAAAATCACTTTTCATGTAACATAAATCAGTTCACTTAAAAATGTTTCTGACTAAAATCAATTGTGTGAAGTCGGGTTCATTCAAAATCAATTTTTCAAATACTAATCTAAGCACACCCTTCATCTTCTTGGCTTACTAGGTTTTCCCTATCTATTTCATCCCATTTCATCATGTCATCTTGATTTCTGTTGCAGGCAATAGATCACATCATTAATTCTGCTGCAAAATCAAATTACATGTCTGCTGGGCAAATAAATGTACCTATTGTATTTAGAGGACCCAATGGTGCTGCTGCTGGTGTTGGTGCTCAGCACTCTCATGTATGTTTCTCCTGACATTTTCTTCTATATGAAACTTCTGTTAACTATTTGTTTACAATACCCACTGTTTTTCTTTCGTTATGACCTATTGAGCACATATACTTCAGTGTTTGTCTATATTCATGTGCCCCACAACTTTGCTTTTATGCAGTGTTATGCATCTTGGTATGGCTCATGCCCTGGGTTGAAAGTTTTGGCACCATATTCATCTGAAGATGCTCGTGGTTTACTTAAAGCTGCTATAAGGGACCCTGATCCTGTAGTTTTCCTTGAAAATGAGTTGCTGTAAGTTGTGCTGCTTAATTAGTAATTCTAAATGAGTTGTTGAAGCTTGAAGATTTCTAACATTATTTCTAGTTTCTAAACGATATTTTATTTGATGACTTATATGCTGTAGATATGGTGAGTCATTCCCTGTTTCTGCCGAAGTTCTTGATTCCAGTTTTTGCCTTCCCATCGGAAAAGCAAAGGTACTTAATTATCTGTAGTATTTGAGATCCACCTTTCTTGTATTTTTTAGTGTCACATTTATGAAATTTAGCATTCTTATCAAGTTCATGCTTTTCGCTTAACAGATTGAGAGAGAAGGGAAAGATGTGACTATTACAGCCTTCTCAAAAATGGTTGGCTTTGCTCTAAAGGTTTGTTTACCCTAAGATCGTTTTGTATTCTAGATATTTGTTGTTTGCTCAAGACTATTATTATTTACCTAGTAGTATGTGAGATGGATATAGGTTTGTCTTGCATTTAAATGTTAAATAAACAATAAAAGAAGAAAAGAGGACTATAATTTGTTGGATCGCTGTGTTTTATATATTTGAAGTAAAGTCAGAATCTCTAACCCCTTTCCGTCCTACCAAGCAAACACACATTTGCAATAACTTTTTTTTTTTTACTTTGTTTAGGCTGCTGAGACACTAGCGAAGGAAGGAATCAGTGCTGAGGTAGGCTTTGCAATAGTTTGTGATGAATTTCTGCCTTTTATGCAACTTCTCTTTGGTTATGATTAACGATGAATGTTTTTTTTACCCACAAAGGTTATTAATTTAAGGTCAATCCGCCCGCTTGATCGAGCCACCATCAATGCTTCTGTCAGGAAAACCAACAGATTGGTGACAGTTGAAGAAGGGTTTCCTCAGCATGGTGTTGGCGCTGAAATATGTGCATCTGTCATCGAGGAGAGTTTTGGCTATCTTGATGCACCGGTGGAGAGAATTGCTGGGGCTGATGTTCCCATGCCTTATGCAGCAAATCTGGAAAGATTGGCTGTCCCACAGGTAATGTTTCTTAAATATCACTTCTGAGGTTTCAGTACATGTCTATGGCTCATTATATCTCTTTGCTTGCTGGTATATGTGGATGTACAGATTGAAGATATCGTTCGTGCTGCAAAGAGAGCATGCCACAGATCTGTGCCTATGGCTGCAACTGCCTAAATTAATCAATATAGTTCTGAAATTTTTCATGTCTTGGTTAGTTCTTTGGTAACCCTTTATGTTACCAAAAATAATTCCCCCCCAAATTTCCACCACAACCTCGTACAAATAGAGGCTTTGCTCATTGATTCCGTCAGGCTTTGGTTTGAAAATTGTGATGTAAGCATATAATATTGTCCAAATTTTCAGGAGTAACAAATTCTATACATTTTTTTTATACTTCTCAGCATATCTGGGAGGAAGTTCATGTTCAATAACTTGGATGATAACAATGACACAAGAGAGGAAGTTTTGTATGCAACCTAGGGGTCAACTTCTGTTTTTTTTTTTTTTTGTATTTTTTTAATTTAATTTTCGAGTTCATTTTCTCTCTAGCAGACCGCAAACTGCGAAGGCCAACTTGCTTGCTGTTTTGAGTTCATTCTTATTTAGTTGCGTTAGCAAACAAGATATATTTAACTGTTTGACTTTGAATTGTGGCTGTTATCCCGGTCTAAGCCTTCTTCCGAGATACCCATATTTTAGTGCATCCTTTTTTAGACACCATTGCGTTGGCAGCTATCGCCTATTATGTCAGATTTGATTTTAGAAAGTTTGAAAAGGCAGATTGGAACCTTATACATGTCATTTACATTTAAGTATATAACAGAAGTTTCGTTTTCTTGGATTATTGATCATCAGCATCCAGTTCCACATGCTTGCGGTTAATTTTCATCCTTTGTTGGTTTTTAACACCATTAATAATCATTTGTTGATAAATCACAAGTACTTTTGAAATTGTTATGGTCAAGTTCATTTATTTAAGGTAATAAAATCATTTTACTTTTACACCTTCCGATCACTATTATAAGTAAAATTCTATATTTTAGATTTATTTAATTAATGATGTATGTGATCTATATTAAAGACCACATACATCATTAATTGAATAAATCTAAAATGTATATTTTAGCTTATAACAATGGCCAGAGGGTGTACATACTACACACATATTACTAACACTAGACCATAAGAGTTTAAACAATATCTTCGACTAGGATTTTTTTTTTTTTTGACAGAATGTTCAACTAGGAGTTGAATATTAGATTGTTAGTTTTAAAATGCAGGTAAAGCTAAAGTATTGACTAATCCGTTGAGTATAATAAAATCATTACATGTATCTGCTTCAATGGTTAGAGGAATGGATTTAATAGAGCAGTTTAGACACCTGGGTTTAGTGTATGGGTTAACTCATAAGAGCGAGGTTTGATATGCTGAAAGTGACTCGTAATATTTTAGATGTGATTAGAGAAGTTCAAAAGTTAGATTTGCTGGGAAGACACTAAACAACCTCCGAGCACAATGACATTTCTACGGAAGGTTACTTTAATTTTGGCCGACATAATTTCTCACAACATATATGTGTGTGTGAATTGCTTTGCCTCCAAAACTGACTCAAACTTAAAGTCTAAATTTAAAATTTACCTCTAATTGATATTTTTAATCTCAAATTTATTTTTTTAACTTAATTTAATGTTAAATTGTACTAATAAAGATAATTTACATTCAAATAATTTAAAGTTAATTTTTTACGCATCCTACCAAGACATTTAGTATTTATGAAATAGTTGTATCCTTTTTTTGAGAGGATGAAATAGTTGTATCTTCTAGACTTATTTTGTTGACCATAGAATAAAGAGGAGAATTTTACTTTTTCCGTTATAATTTTCTTAGTCTTTGGTTGTTTATGAGCCACTTTGAAATTTATGCCTGCCTTTCATTTTTCTTAAAGCAAAATGGTCAGCATCAAGTGCACGATGAAATAAAGTGTCACGGATTGTGCATGAAAAATCATTACCGTGCCTTCTCATCAGGAAATATTTAATTTTCTATTGTAGAATAGTTACCTTAAAAATGTTGGAATTCTGGTTGATGCTTGGTTGGTCTTTTAGGAACAGGTCACCATCGGTAGCAGGTGGTTTATGTGGACGAAGATGGAGGAGAGTACTATATAGGAAATGTACCTTTTTGTAAATTTAGAAAGCATATTTGTTTGAAATTATACAAATGGCATCTTGATGGTAGATTACTTGGATGAGGGGTTCACCCTATAAAACTTATATACTCCTCAAATAATAAAGAATATTGTTAGACCAAAGGAATTTCACTTTTAAGACATTTTCCATTTTGATAATGACAAGTTAGGATATTATTTCTTAAAACATTTAAATAACTTTTTTTTTTACATTTAGTTTTGTGAAAACGAGATTATAATAATTTAAAGTTTAAGCCCATGACTGAAGTCTAGTGGTGTTCGCTTGAGACCTTTAAATATACTCATCTTCAAGGTCTTATATTCGATTTTCTTTAATGGTTTGAAACTAACATCACCAAATTAATACAAATGGTTATTATTATTAATTAATGTATACTTAATTGATTTTTTGAATTAAATAGAAATTAATTTGCATAGCATACAATGGAAATTTTTGTAAATAATTAGTTCTTTTTTTTGTCAAGTAACTTAGTGGTTAGAGTTCATACAATTTAATTATGGTGAGGTGGGTGTGCGAGGTTCGAACCCCGATCCCTGCATATAAAATGCAATATCTCTACCAACTGAGTTAAGCTCACAGGGAATAGTTCTTATTATATAAAAAACATAGAAATTGGACCAAATATAAAATGGAAAAATGGATGTTTTTTTTACAAATAAAGAAAAGCAAAAGGGATGTTGAAAATTAAAAAAAGTAGAAAAAAGGGGGCAGGAGGAAGAAGAAGTCAAGGAAGAAAGAAGGGAATAAAAAGAAGTGAGATATATTATTATTGGCGTAAGCAAAAGAAGCGGTTGAAGAAAAAGAAAAAGAAAAAGAAAAATTGTGTGATGTGATCGTAAATTATTATTGGATATTTGACCTTCGTTCATTGTTGCCATCGTTGACTATCTCATTTTTTATTTTTATTATATTATATTATATTATATTCAATTCTTCAATACTCCTTCCTACATTGAATTGAATGAATAAAATTGAAATTGAGTGTGTAAAGAAGAAACAAAATCAAAATACAACAGAAACACAATTAATTGATTTGAGGAGTTTCAGAGAAAGAAAGAAAGAATTCGACGATCAATGAAGAGTTCTCTGAAAAAGTTACGAGGTTTGGCACTTCACAATCATCATCATCATCATCACAAACATGATACAATTAACAACAAAACCATTCTTCCTCTTAAACAACTTGACGAACTTGAAAAGGCTACAAGGGTAATTTATTAGCATTCTTTCTCATTTCACCTTTTTATTTTAGGGTTTCTTACTTTGTTTCTTAATTAATTAAATTCCAGGAGATGCAAGACATGCGTGACTGCTATGATACCTTGCTTTCTGCCGCTGCCGCAACCGCCAGCAGTGCTTATGGTATGTATTTTTCCATTCATTCATATAGGATTCCGTTGTAATTTTCTATGTAGATATGTGAATTATGTAATGTAATAATGTACTAATCATGTAATTATACAGAATTCGCTGAGTCATTGCGGGACATGGGCTCTTGCTTGCTAGAGAAAACTGCTTTGAATGATCACGAAGAAGAAACTGGTACCACTTCTTGTTTCACAGAATTTATCAAAACAGTTTTTTTCAACTTATTTTCATAAAAAAGCTCACACACACACACACACGACGATAAGTGTGCGCTTGTGCTATAAGCTGCAAATAAGTTGTATATCCACCTCTACAAACTTCACTAACCTCTTTTGAACTTTACTTAACTACTTATTCTGTTGCTGCAGGAAAGGTTCTTCTTATGCTTGGAAAAATCCAGTTCAAACTTCAGAAACTTATTGATAACTATGTATGTAATTCCCTATTCCATCCATATTTTTTACATTTTTTTTTGTTTTTAATTTTCTCTGTTTTTCATTACTTTTCTTTTCAACATTATTTCAGCGTTCCCATATAATTCAGACAATTACGGTTCCCTCTGAGTCACTCTTGAACGAACTTCGAATTGTTGAGGTCAGTTTTTTAACATTCCTTTAATTTTAAAATTTAATGTCATTATCAAATTTTACTTTCTGTTTTTATCCTAGTTCATTGTCCCTCCACAATTGAATTCCTTACTCGAATCAGTTTGTATTTAAGCTTTTAGACAATATTATGTTTCTATAAAGTAGACTATTGCTGAGACATCCTGATTATAGGAAACCTGAAAAGGCTAATATGGCTCCAATTTGATAAAGGGATACGGCAATGTTGTCAATCAAGGATAGCAGAAAATAGCATATTGTTAAAATTCTGCTACGCAATAGTGCTATAGCGCTACTATAGCTGCTGTTTGACAATAGCGATTTGTCCAAATTCCGATACATTATAGCCGTATAGCGCCACCTACAGATACTGTTTAACAACACTGGGATAAAGTGGTGAATGACAGATCAGTGAAGGATTTAAGTACAAAATGCAACATCTTCTAAGATATTTATACAATCTCTTTTAACTTATTCATCTAGATGTCCCAGAACTAGGATATGTGCCGAAAGAATCCATACCCCATCTTTATTCTTTAGTAGCTTCATAAACTCACAAGCTCGCTCTTCGGCATATCCGTATATGGAGACACAAGAACGTTTTTTCCCAACACTCATGAAGGTTTTCAAACATAGGATTCTTCCAGAATCTCGAAGACTTTTTTAAGTTCTTATAAATATAAAGTTACCCAACTCTTTGTCCGTGCTATAACCTTATAATATAATTATTTAATTCTGAAATTTAGGTAGTGTAGTGAACGTGGTCATTAAAATTTACTATATCTTGCTATGCTATTCTACATGGAAGATCTTTTGTAATTTTGATCAGTTTTTTTCTTTTCTGTCTTAATACTGGAGCAGGAGATGAAGCGACAATGTGATGAAAAAAGGTTTGAAAAGTTATGTTTGATCTAATTTATTTTCTTCTTTAAATGTGATACATTTCTTATCATTTTTAATATCTGCAGAGATGTATATGAGTATACGGTAGCAAGATACAGAGAAAGAGGTAGGTCTAAAGGTGGCAAAGGAGAAACTTTTACATTGCAGCAGCTGCAAGCTGCTCGCGATGAATATGACGAGGAGGCCACATTGTTTGTTTTCCGATTGAAATCTCTAAAGCAAGGACAATCACGTAGTCTTCTAACACAGGCAGCACGTCACCATGCTTCTCAGGTTCGTCTTATCCCCTATTTCTTTAGAACCAGGAGTTCTTATTTTCAAATTTTATGATGATATCTTGATACTCATGCATTCTGTTACCCCCTAAAACAGTCATGTTTCTTCAAGAAAGCAGCCAAATCTCTTGAGACAGTAGAGCCGCATGTGAAGTCAGTAACCGAACAACAACACATTGATTACCATTTCAGTGGTTTGGAAGAGGAGGATGGGGATGAAGGTGATGATGGAGACGAAGACGACGAGGGTTATGATGAGAATGATGATGGGGAACTTAGTTTTGACTATGGACCAAATGAACAGGAGCGAGATGTTTCTACATCTAGAAATTCAATGGAGGTGACTACCTAAGTAAACACTTATTTGTAATCTCCCTCCCTAGAAATGGGTGTCTAATGTAGATTTACTTATTAAATCTGCAAACAAGTCATTGTGCACACATGCAATTGTGGGTGAGGGTTTGTATTATTCCTACTGCATGCTAAATAAAACATAAGTATAATTAAAATTAAATAAGAAATGAATGCTTTCCTTGGGCGAAATTACAGTGTTAAGGCCTTTATGGGGCCATGGTCTACTAGCTTTAGAGTTTTTTTATTTCCTGAACTCGATATCCGGCCCAAGAACCGACTAATTCGGGGGACTAATCCCACCATCTACTAGCTTTAGAGTTGTCAGAACTGCAGAGTAGTTTTGTAGTATTATGTGCAGAAACTATACATCCTTGTTTGTTTGAATGTCGTTAATTGTGAAACAAGCAATTTAGCTTAAATTGCTCTCATGTTGATTTTGTATGGCTTAACTATGTTGGCTTCCTTGCAGCTGGACCAGGTGGAACATACACTTCCCAGAGGTTCACCAGCAGGAGGTGCTAAGGTAAACAGATACTTTCAATTATCCTTTGTTTCTTTTTAGTATGAAATTTAAAGTACATAAGATTATAATTAATGATTCATTGTTTTAATTGCAGGAAAACTTGGATAAGCTTCAAAGGAATTTGTTTTCTTTTAAGGTTAGGGCAGGGAGCCAATCTGCCCCACTTTTTGCCGATAATAAACCTGATTCCAGTGAAAAGCTGAGGCAGATGCGCCCATCGTTATCACGAAAATTCAGTTCATATGTGCTACCAACTCCAGTTGATGCGAAGAGTCCAATCTCTTTTTTTCCAGATAAACCAAAGCCTTCCACAATGCAGACAAATTTAAATGAACCAACAAAGAACTTGTGGCATTCATCCCCATTGGAACAAAAGAAACATGAAAAAGATATCAGAGATGAACATTCTGATCCTACTATCAGAAACACTCAGTCTGTATTAAGGGAAAGCAACAATAATGCTTCCTTCACAAGACTGCCGCTTCCTTTGGTAGATGGTCCTGCATCCTTAAATCATGACAATGTTTCTGCTTACTCTAAAAAGATTAAAAGACATGCCTTTTCCGGCCCACTGACAAGTAATCCTTGGCCTACCAGACCTGTCTCAATGGAAAATATTCAGTTGTTCTCTGGACCTCTTTTGCCTACTCGAATCCCTCAGCCTCCATCATCATCCCCCAAAGTATCTCCTAGTGCTTCTCCTACTATCTTGTCTTCACCTAAAATAAGCGAGCTTCATGAACTTCCAAGGCCTCCAGCCAATTCCCCGCCCAACTCTAGGCTTTTAGGTTTGATGGGACATTCAGGTCCATTAGTGTCTAGAGGTCAAAATGTTTCCGCTGCAAATAATTTGGTTGTTTCAAGTGTAGCATCTCCACTGCCAATGCCACCGCAGACCATGTCTCGTAGTTTCTCTATACCTTCTTCTGGTAGTGCTCGAGTTGCAGCATTAAATGGGCCAAGGGCGCGAGAATCCTCTCATACATCATCTCTATCAGAGGAAATTGCTTCTCCTCCGCTAACGCCAATTGCATTATCAAGTAGTCGGCCGTCGTTAGATGGCTGAGGCTGTTGCTCTGGATGTTTGGGCTGGAGGTAATAATAGAGTTTTTTTTTTCTTTCATAAAAAAACCTTTCTCTATATACTTTTATTTTGTTTTGCTGGACTTGTTTATGCATTTGCTGTTAGTTATGAAATTTGACTATGGAAGAGTTTAGGTTTCTTGTATAAATGGCAAAACCTTCTGTTAGATCATGTGCCATTAATAAATATCATAGGAGAACCAGGCAGGTTAGGCTAGTCTCTTAAGCAGGTAGTTATGTAGTTATGTTTGCGTTGGCAGTTATGTGTTTTAAGAATTATGACAAATTAGGAATTGTGGAAAAGAGGGGCCATTCGATTATTTGGATAGAGGACTGGAATGGAGAGACCAAAATCTCAAACTTATTGGAAGGGATTTTTTAGAAGCAGAATCCAGTGTTTACTGATAATAAACTTCTTGTTTCTTTTCTAAATAAACAGTATAGATACCAGTTTATATCAACTAGTATCAGAGCATCGATCTTGGAACTGTGATACATCATACCAGACATGGAGATTTTGGTGTTTGACGTCGTCGACGATGCCTACTGGTGGCTATTTTGCACGGATAAATATTTCGGTTATAAGGGTACACCGGGGATGGAGAAGTTGCAGAAGCCGTGACTGCGTTGCGTGGATATGCTCGTCATTGTTGAGACAGGTGGCACCACCGTCATCCACATGCAAGTTAGGAACCATTTGTCGATGCCTTTCTGTGGCGTTTTAAAGTGGAGTATCGAGATGTTTTTCCTCTAACAGGCGACAAGGGTGTGGAAAGGATGCCGAAGATGATGGACCAAGTATTCATCTTGAGAGTGAAATTGATAGAGTCAAATCCTTACGCCGACTCTAATTTCACTTTGATTCTGATTCATTTGAAGCCATGGTTTGTGACACCATCTTCGACCCTTCCAATTTCTCGCACCCACTTCCAGTTTCTGGTGCCACCCCTCACCTTGCATCACTCAATTTAGCATATCGACCAACTTTGGTTTTTGAACCCAACAACCCCACACTTCCTATTACAAAATTGCCCAATAACCAAACTATTGTGATGATTCTGATTCCATCATTTGATTTGATTATGACCCCTTCAAAGCAAGAATACTTCATACTATGGAAATGCACATCGATCGGATCCAATATTTACAAAATGAAGAAGTAAGGAAACAAGAAAAGTATACTGCAGAAACTGTTCCCGGGCACAGCATCAATCACCCTCTGTTTTGGATTTGGAAGACAGAAACTCAAGGTTTTCAATACTGGCATTAAGAGGATGCTATTTACCACCATACCAAATAGGGGTTGTATGGATGGTAGAGGGGCACTTAAGTGGGTTTTGGTGGAAACAAGGCCTACTGCGGCCATACTATATTTTTGGGCCAAAATTACCACCCAAAATAGAGTATATGATCCGTACAAAAAAATTACTTTTCTCCCTTTCAAAATTGCTCATTCCCTTGACCCAGTGGGAGTTAACTTACGCTCGGCATTTTCAGTGGTATTTAACTCACGCTAACACTTTTAAGACCGGTTGACCCGACTTAAAGTGATTGAACCGATCTAAAAAGTGCCATCGTGAATTAACTACCGCTGAAAAATGTCGAGCGTGAGTGGGTCAAGGAAATGAGCAATTTTGAAAGGGAGAAGAGCAATTTTCCCATACATAGGTTCTCATGTTTCACACATTGTTCTACCATTATATTTGAAGTTATGGGACCCAAGTGGACATTTATATAATCCTTCACCTTGAGTACAAGGTGATTTTTGTTTGGAGGGTAGATCACGTGTCATTAATAAATATCATTAGAGAGCCAGGCAGGTCCAGGCCAGTCTCTTAAGCAGGAGGTTATGCAGTTATGTTTGTGTGTTGCAGTTATGTGTTTATGAATTGTAGTAAATAGGGAAGTTGTGGAGAAGAATGGTCAATTTGTTATTTGAATAAAGGATTGGAAGGTAGAGACCAAGACTCTCGAATTTTTTGGAAGGGAAACCACTGGTAACCGTAGAGTAGACCACCCGTCTCAATTCTCTGAAGCAGAATCCTGTGTTTGTTTACTTATAATAAACTTCTTGTTACTCTTCTGAATAAAGAATATAGATACCAGTTTCTATCATCTTCCTCTCAATTTGCCTGATTTGAAATGGGATACATTGGAGATGATGTTAATACATAATTCCATAATATGAAGTACCTGAAGCACCATTGGTATTGGGAGAACTATTATTTAGCAAAGTTATATCTTCAAAATAAACTAGGTGACCTTCATACAAATATTTTTCGTAAATGCTCATTGTGAGTTTTGTTTTTAATTGACGGGATACAAAATTTAGGACTTCGTGCTGTAATTATCAGGCAAGATTTTTTCTTATAAATAAAAGTAGTTGCTTGTTCCATATGATTATTATTGCCATGTTACCATCATCATTATTGTAGGTTGAAAGCCTTATTATGTTCTTTGTCCCTAATACCAATTCTTAGAAATTTAACTTCAAAGATTTGTCTTCACTTTTTTCTCAGGGATATACATGTTTTATACCATGCAATGAATCGAGGTTTGGTGGTTGTGCAGATTAATTCCTTTCTCTTCTAAAGCTAATGCTATTTCCGGCCTGGCGAATCAAGCTTAGTTTCAAGTTTTGCTTAGTTTCAATTATGTAAATATTCCTTTTACTCTGTATTCTTTTATCCGGTCATTATCATTGTTAATTCAACCTTGTAATGAGTTTTGATCTTGTTTTTATTCAAATAATAAATGCCCATAAGTTCTATTGTTGAAATATACATTAAGCAATTGACAGCAACCGGTCAAATATGCCTCACCTTTGCAAGTCATCTAGTTGTATTTAAATTTAGTGGAGGAAGAAAGATCTTCTCGATTTTTCAAAAGAAATGAAGAATTCAATTACTTTTAGTTTAGGTACTTAAAGGCTCACATTTTAAGAACTTTTGATACGATCAAGTTTTTATACACTCAAATAGATTTAAGCTGTCCGTTTTTTATTCGAAAAATGAAAGATCCTTTACTCTCCGTAGGTGATTTAAGTTTGTTTTTAAATCAATTTCGAAGACAATTATTTTGCGAATGGTATGTTAATCAGGAAAGCACGAGTTTACCTATGACAAAATGGAAAAGTTATCCAGATCAAGGTTAAATTTTAGCTTCTAAGTACTTGTTATAAAGAAGTAGTACTAAGGGACGTATCCACGGCAAGTTCTATGGGGGTATGTGCCCCCACTAAAATACCATTTTCCGTTCTTTGGTATCTAGTTCCTTTGGCAAATATGAATGAATGGTTAGTCAATACCATGTTTCTACAGCCACATAGAGAAGTAGGAGCTTCTCCCTACGAATTAGTTAGCACACAACACATGTTATATAATGATGTGATGTTATAAAGTCACCTTCACTAACATTTCTCATCAGTGTGCTAATGAATGTTTGCATTTGTTTGAGAAAACCCTAAAAAAAATCTTAGGACGGACAACTTGTATAGTATGAGACGAGTTTCAATTAAGACATATATCAATATTACAAACAGAGAGACAACCCAAACCATCCGTACTAGCTGTAAAGAAGATTTTTGTAATTCAAATACATAGATCTTCACATCACTCAATGGTTGTAGTTTTGCACGAGGATTTGCAATTTTCATTTGCAGTTTCCTCCAACATCATATCTGACGAATCCCATTAACTCTGGACCTGTAAGTCTTGGGTTGTTCTTGAAACTGAAGAAATATAAAAAGATCAAATTACATAATAAGAGATAGTGTTCTTCACAGTATTACATTCACTAGTAACTAGTTACTCATGCACTTAGTGTTACCTTTGTTGAGATAAGTTGGAGAAGGAACCGTATGTGGGGAAGGTACCACAGAGATCATTGCTTGACAGGTCTCTGCACATCACATGAAAATAATTAACCAAATGAAATTATAAGAGCTAGCTGGAGTGGAGAAGCTCGAATAAGATAAGAGACTCACAAAATCTTGAGATTTTTCAGTTTAGTGAGTTCCCTTGGTATTCTTCCTGTCAACTTGTTGTTGTTGAGTCGCCTGCATAGCATCATATAATATATTTTACGATCAATCACTCTGTAGCACTGACACCTCTAATGAAAGTTGTGTCCACCGACACATGTGATTACATTCAAAGAAAGAATCAAGTGTCTCATATTATTATCGGCGCCGACTTGTCACCGTCTAGTATCCGTGTCAGTGTCAACGCTTCATAGCTCAATCACGTATTTAATTCTTGTGAATAAATTGTAATAACTTACAAGAATTTGATATTAGAGAGCTTGGAGAGGGTGGGAGGGATAGAGGCAGTGAGATTGTTGTGGTAAAGACCCAAGCTAATTAGGTTCTTCAGGTTTCCAAGCTCTTTTGGTATTGGACCCACCAGTTCATTCTTGTACAATTCTCTGCAATCAACAGTATTAATCAATTTATGTCAAAGTTCAGTTTCACAAGAAAGAAATATTAAGATAAGAGCTTAACTAAGTTGCTTACAGAAACTGAAGATGGTGAAGGTTCCCTAGTTCAGGAACCAAATGACCAGAAAGTTTTGCATGTCCAAGGTCTCTACAATGCATACATGAGGAACCAAATTAATTAACAGTGTTGAGCTGAGTAAATAATTGATAAGGTTGAAGAAAAGAAGAGAAAGTAAAAGATAGTTACAGTCTAGTAACGTGGTTATCACGATCACAGGTAACATGAAACCATGTACAAGGATCCACCAAAGTGGGGTCCCAACTCTGTAGAATGTTATTTGGGTCTTTTACAGCTCTTCTGAAAGCATACAAGGCATCACCTGTTTGTTTTCATCAGACAGACAGAACATCAAAACAAAAGATTCTTTCTTTCATATTATGTATGTGTATGCTTGTTTGTATGTATCAATCAAAACAAAAGAGACAGTACTTTACTTACCTTCAGAGTTTGCATTTGCTACATCAAAAGGGTATGATAATAAGAGAATAGTAAAAATGGTAACAACATGAAAAGGTGTGCTTGTATCCATTAAGCAACCCTTTTTGAGTTTGAAACTTAATTGGCGCAAAGAGAGAATGAGAGGGAGAGGTTGATGATGCTTCTATTTTTGCATAACACTAACATGAATGAGCATATATATATATATATATAATGTAACAAGAAGACCACAACTTACTTTTTCTATAGTGCAACTATATTATATTATATTTTATTACATTATGCATTTGGAATGGAATCACAATTTTGGATTTTATAGAGCCAGTAAATGTAAACTACCTTTCTTCCACCTTTGTTTCTCTCTCTATTGACACACAATTATAGCAATGCAATCCTATGTGTAAATGTCAATTATTACTCTTTTCTTTTCCTTGTGAGATGATGTATTTGTCATTTGGCTGAAGTGAAACTATTTATCTATAATAATATTGTTTGTTACCCATGATCTTATATGACATAATGTGAGTAAGTGGATCAAGAACGTGAAAATGTATATTCAACAAACACATTTAACCTTCTACGATAGACACTTTTTGGAAAGGCTTATCAACTGAGCACAAGTCTAGTCGACCCATGCATTCAAGCAAAACCATTACCACGGGTTTAACTGAGTACATTCACTACAACTTAGATTTCTTCAAGGGGAAGCAATATCAATAACACAACGTGGTCCAACTCCATTAGCAATTTGAAATTAAGCAAAGTACTTCAACTTACATGGTTATAGCATATTCACAAAAGACGACTTTAGGACACAAGTCCTAAGTCCAAGACACCACATAGTGCGTAGTCCATATTCATCGAAATAAAACTCGCTAACTTAAAAGAAGGCACATTTTTCATAGATATACATACAGATAATATGTGATTATTATTAAGTTTTAAACATTTTAATATGCATAAGCAAACATATCAGCTATTCTATTTCTTACAAAAGATTAGGCCATCTCACGATTCTTTAATGTAAGATATGTTTTTTTGCTTCTTACAAAAGTCATTTGTAAGGATGGTTATTCTATTTCTAGATCAACTCTTTATTGTAGAATCAATCAACAATAGAAAAAGGAAGTCAACTAGGGGATTTGAAGGTATATCATTCATTTCGGATTCTTAATTTATTTTAAGAGAAGCACTAGAGTGGAAATTTGTTAATGTTCTTATACGTGACATGACAAAGTTAAGAATCCCAAATTCCACTTCTATAGTTGGATATATGTTCATGACGTCTACCTCTTCAGATCAATGAAGTTAAACCCGTCCTTAATGAACTCTTTGGAGTAATGTGGAGAAATTGATTGTTAATTTCTACTAAAATCTTGCGGTGGGTACCTAAAACAAGAGATGTGTATAAATACATTGGCATCTGTTTTTTTTTTTAATTACAAATATTAATAATTAATTATTAGATTAATATCTACTCTTTTGATAGGGTTTCAACCACTTCGTAGTGGCTCAAATTCTTTATTTCTTAATCTAAATTTGTTGAACTATCCTATATCGATAGTTACTATATTGAATTCTAATGTTCCTTTAACTTAGATTCGGTAATGAGTGGTATCATTTCAAAGCAAAAGAATAATTGTTTGGTTCTTTTAATTTTTAATATCCAGAAAATTATCTGGGCCTCTAATTGAAAAGCAGGGATGAATAATACTCATATTCAAAACTCCAATTAATAAAAAAAATTAATCAATGTATTACTCTTTATGATTGGACACGTAAAAGTAAGCTCTGAAAGTGAATAGATCAATTGTTTCTACTTTCTAGCATACTTTATTTTCTAGTTGCTTTGCCAATCTATGTGAAAAGCATACTAA
>Ga0315914_1003261_pt1 | contig 24691 bp, 5 predicted proteins | sample MpolenodulesMG_FD_203920 | JGI IMG/M metagenome (GOLD analysis project Ga0315914, IMG submission 203920) | Medicago polymorpha root nodule microbial communities from Los Angeles, California, United States - elongated nodules | ecosystem: Host-associated > Plants > Roots > Nodule | place: USA... | reverse complement strand
GATAAATGGGCATTACGTCTCAACTCCAGGTTCAGATTTTTACTCACCATTTTCCATTCAGTCACGGTTTTAGATTTTGTTGAAAATAGACCACCAATGGCCACAACTGCCAGAGGTAGCTGTTTGCATTTTCGAACAATTTCTTTTGAAATGGACTTTAGCTCTGCTGGACAATGCCCATCATGCTCAAATCTGAATGCTTTCTTGCAGAAGAGTTCCCATGCTTTGTTTGGAGTCAAAAGTTGCAAGTTGTGAACATGAACTAGAAAGGATTTCTTGAAAAAATCGGCAGCTTGCATCTTTCTAGTTGTGATTATGATCCTACTACCTTTGTTGTTGTTAGGCATGGCCAATTCAACCTGGTCTGAAAAATCTTCTTGCCATACATCATCAAAGAATATCAAATACCTCTTATATTCTAGGTATTTCCTCACTTGTTCAATCAGTAACTTGTCATCCATTTTGTGTAACATATGCATGAGAGACATTTCAGTTTCTCCACAAAATTCTTCCATCATGTTTATCAATAACCCCCTCACAGTGTATGATTGAGAAACTGTGATGCAAGCTCGGCAGTGAAATTGTGTTGTTACCTTTTGGCTGTCAAAAACTAGCTTGGCAAGGGTGGTTTTTCCGAGCCCGCCCATTCCCACCACTGCGATCACTGTGCGCTCAGACGCACCATCCAATAACCAACCAGTCAATTCTTCTCTCGGTCCTTCAAGTCCAACAATTCCAGTTTCCTCAACAAAAAGGAAAGACAATCGAGGATCACGCCATCTTCTATTTTCTGTCTCTCTAGTGCTTGTTGATCCTAGTGCTTGTGAACGTTGAAAGTTATACCTCTGACTTCTTTCCTTGATTTCACGTATTGATATCTTAATGTCCTGTATCTCAGATGCTATCCGATGACGGGGAGTCAAAGTTTTGATTAGGCTTGCAATCTTACAGATTAATCCACATCCAGGATGTTTGACCTCATGCCTCAACCAAAGATATTCATCAATGACATCTTCAATGCGAAACGATGCTTCTCTCATATGCTTCACCCAAGTTCTTATTCCTTCATTGGTGTCTGCTTCATCTGATGCCCTTCTATCTGCATCTTTGAGGAAGACTTGAATGATTTCTAGTTCATCTTTGATATCTAAAAAATCTTTGTTTACACCTCTCAGAAGATTTGTTTCTTCCCTAAGGAGTTGAAACACTTCCCCCAAGGCCAATGATACCGCAGTTTCTGCCATTTCGCTCACATTTTCTGTTGGAATTGTATGTATATATCATCCTAGCTAGTGTTTTTGCTCTTGTTTTTCTTTCAATGCTCTTTTTCTTCTCTATATCCTAATGTTAATGGTGTCCAGGAAAATCAAGCTCCCAAAGTCAAAGGATAGGATTGTCATTATAATTTGTATTCATTCTAGGATATATAGTACTAATGTGATTATGAAACATGATTATTTTATTAAGTTGGTGATGCTGGCAGGCCTTGATTTTCGAGGGAAATGATATAATACTCCGTAATTCCTAAACTACATGTGATCATGTCTGTATTGCTTTATTTAATGTTTTTGTTTATGCTAATCTTCAATTTAGCTCCTGAAGCACCACCCACTCTCTCTTCAATATAAAAGTTATATTTGACTCCTCTAAAGTGAATAATTTACTTTTAGAAAATAAAGTGAGTGAAATTATTCACCGTAGTGAAATTATTTTGCTTAGCAAGACCCTATAAATAATTACACTCTCTAAAGTATATGGGATCTGTCATTAGTTTTAAATATTGATGATTTATTCATTAATAATATATGTATGATTGACCATCACTGCATCTGTCTTACAATTGCTTGTTTCTACTTACGTTGCATGTGATTTGTCATCCACAGTGACACAAATCAAATGATAAATATTGTTGAAGATTTAGAATTATTTGATTTGATAAATTATGGATCATTTTTTATGGTTTTTTATATAATAACTAATAACTAGTAGGTAGAGACTTTCAAATAACCTTATCCGATGTAGGTAGCAGTTTTATATTGGTTTTCATATATAAACTATTATCAGTTTGTTCCCCTAAAACAATATGGTCTCTCGAATTGGCCCCAAACATAGTTTATCATAAATAATCAGTGATGCTGACATGCTAAACATAGTTTGTGTAAAATTTTAGCTGGGAACAACTAAACCAACTAATGGAGAGAAAATATGATAATTTACACCTAAATCTAAGATCCATGGCTTTAATTTATCTACACTATTTGCGACTCTTTGCCCTAACCAATCACATTGCCACTATTGACATCAAAATTATTGCAGAAACTTGAAGGAAAATTATGCTTTCTATAGCATGTATCAGCAATATGGCCTTACCTTATACAATGTGTGCACACTTTTCCTTTGTAACCTGAAGTGAATGGTCATTTTCCTATTTACGTTGGTGCCAATGAGAGGTATCTTGAATCATCAGAAGTGACAGATTCCATCACAGTTTTTCTCTCCTATTGTAAAACTAATGAATACACACGATTAAGACTAGGCAAAGATTCCATTAGCATAACTTGAGTTTGTACAATAAAAATTTGGTCATTAAGACATGTAAGAAACTGGATCACTTGATTCTCCAATATAAATTCTTTAGCATTATGCATTGTTAAACACTGACACTGATAGTGGCAAGTGTAATTGGGAAGTGGATGATTGCTTTCCAATTCATCCTAAGGTATTTTCAGCCTAGTAAAATAAACAGTCAATGAGATTGATCCTTGTCTCGAACTATTAATGCTAGAATGAATCTTATCTACTCTAATGCAATCAAATTTGGAAAAACGTTCATTTAATTCTCTCCAAATATCAGGAACATTTTCTATGAAAATATAGACTGAGCAATTTGAGAACTAACCGAACTAGCGATCTAAGAATGGATGAGATTGTTACACCATTCCCATTCTTGATGATTAGGATCACCATGACCTGGAAAAGTTATACTGCCATCAACGAACTTGAATTTGTTCTTTGCTCCCAAAGCTCTACACATGGTACAAGTCCATGCCAAATTATTCACACATTCTAGTTTGGGCGTAACCGCCACATAATTGGGACCTTTGCTTGGATGCACATAGTATTCTAAATCTTAATTTGGTGAAGGATCGGTGATAACATTGCTCTAAGCATGACTGGTGGAAGCATTGACGTTGCGTGCCATAAAAACTCAAAATGAATTTCAAGAATCGAGAAAATCAAAGAAAGATCGATGGAAATCTAAGAAAACGGTGAATCAACAAAAAATTGCTGTGAATAACAAGCAATTATGAAAATTTGCAACAAAGATGTAAAGAAAAACTCAAGATTCTGCAAGACCTTCAAGTATGCGGAAGCATGAGTCTTGAAAGGCTCATGATACCATATTGTGATATCAAGATCAAAGGAAATTGAGAGAGAAAACTCATGTATTGAATTGACGATCTAAATATGAAGTTAGGTAGTTATTTATAGAAGTAGCTAACTAACGAGTTTACTTGGATAGCAAGCAAATGTTTACAACTAACTAAATTAGGAGTAAATTTTGCTCTATGAACTAGATCAGTTGTCATTATGACTTGCTATAGCCGGTGGAAGGTGTGTAGGTGATGTATCAACATTATCCTTTAATAGAAATCAAAATTTTGTCATTTCTAAGGTGTTTGACACTTTTCAGATTATATAATCTGAAATGTCATAAAACATTTTGGATTATATAATCCGAAATGTCTTAGCACAAAGACATAAACTTTATTTTTTGGCTAAGACATACATATGGTATGAATTTGATATAAACATTCATTCGTGATCGTTTAAAATAAACAATTTAATAGAAACAATAAGAAACAATACAATTTTCAAATATTAAATTTAAAACAGAAATGATCCAAATGTTCAAATAGAAAACTGTAGAAATGGGAGAAGTTATTATCTTTGTTTTATATATATATAGAAAGGTTTTGGATTTTAGAATTCAAATTCATTTCGGATTCTAAAATTCAAAGAGCATATTTGGAAGAAAAAAAAATAGGGAGTGCAAGAACCTCGTAAAGTGGGAAAAGTAATAGTCATAAAAGATACCTTAAAAACCCACCAATCTCAAACTAAAGTGTTGTTGTTTTCACATCAAGTGTTTCCTAGAAACACATGGAAATGACTAAAAACCCAACGATGGTTAACTACCGCCGATTTTCTTGTTATAAACCAACGATAGTTTTCCATGTGTTTCTAGAAAACAATAGATGTGAAAAGAGCAATTCTCCTCAAACAAAGGATAAAAGCCCCAACACAAGAACAAAGGCCCAAAGTGCTTCATGGTTTGTGAGTCACACTCAAGAAGATTAATTTTCTCACTTCTCAAATTGCTTTTTTTTTAACTGACATTGATCCAACGACAGTTAACAGTTGCTTGATTTTCTATCGATAATTAAGATCAATTAAAACAATTTAAAATCGATTAAAAAACACTTCTCACTGTAATAAATTTATAATTAGTCTTCAATTAAACCTCCATATAGTAATGTTTGAGTGTATAAAATGATTTGTTTGGCTTATCTCATTAATTATAGAGTAATTGAAATTTTATAATGGTTTATTAGCTCCACGGTTTTTGTTTGATCGTGTTTTTATTATCTCCACATATAAGTCCCGTGAGCATGGCTTAGTTGGTAGGATAATGCATTATTATATGCAAGGGTTGGGGTTCGAACCCCAGACACCCCACTTATTCACCTTATAAGGTGAATTCTAACCACTAGGCTACCTGACCCAAAAAAAATCATCTCCATATATAAAGGAGGTTTAATGGAAAAATGTAGAGAATCTAGGCTATTAACTATAATGCCACAATTAGCTACTAGCTTGTTGAACCCTGTATAATTGTTTGGGTTAATTGTTGAAATTGAACCTGTAATATACACGAAATCTAAAATAACTCTGTAAAATAAAAAACAAATATTTTAACACTGTAATTTGAAGTTTTTTTTTATTTTTGACCATGTAATATACGCGAATTCTAGAAAAGTGGCTAAGAGGTTGAAATTTTTCAAGATTTTTTTCAACCATGTTTGGGATATTAAAAAAAATGGCTTTACACAAAAAATCATAATTTTTTGACTATGGAGGAATTAATTATGAATTTTTAAAGTATCAAAAAGTCAATAAACAAAATAATATAAATCTCGATCAAGAAGTCAAATTTTGAGTTGATGGTTTGGAGAGACATCTATAAAAGTTCATAAGAAAAATCTTTAAAGCTTCAAAGCATTTTCATTACGTTTTGATTTATTTTTATTTTTCAACGAAAACGTAAGAAATTTTATATTTTAACTTTCATGTTTCTACCAATTTTTGACAAATAAATTTATTTGAAGTAACTAAATATATATTATTGGGGTGACAAAATATAAAAGATACACACTTATTAAAAAATAAAAATTGGGAAGTAGCCAAACCTACCCGATGCTACTACTAGCAACCATCCCTCTTGATGTTTCAAGTTCTTCAAATTCGAATAAAGATGAAATACTATCCAGTAACATCGACATTGTCAATTAAGTTATACTTTACAAACAATATCACTACCAGTGACCAGTGTATTTTTTTAGGGGTAGTGATAAACTAATTGTTTTGTCATCATTAAGGGAAACAATAAAACTAGTCAATAAAACTAATTGTTTTGTCACCAGAATGGGATTCTTTCATTTTAATTTTTCAACACAAGATTTTTTCGCTCTATAGAATGAGTACAGAACAGATCTAGTCATTAATTGCATATACGAGAGATCCTTATTTTGTTTATCTGAATAAGAAAAAGAAAAAAAAACTACTTCTCTCATTTGATTACATACAAAAAAATACTACTACGTACTGGTAGTACTAATGTACTATTACATTAAATTTTTATAGAAAAACATGGTTTTTTTTAATTAATTTTAGAGTAAATTACACTCCCCTCCCCTCAAAGATACTTGAATTACACTCATCTCCCCTCTTATGTTAAAATATACACTCCCCTCCCTTGAAAAGTAAAATTTATACTCCCCTCCCCTATAAGATGCTTGAATTACAACCCCCCTCTCTTAATGATTAAATATGGACTACACTTTGATCTATTTTAACATAAATAAATATTTTTATAATATATATTAATTGTGAATCACCATTTAAAAAATATAAATTGGTTTCTTTATAACCTAAATGTCAGTGATAATTAAATTTAAATATTTTGTTATTAATTTTATAATTTAGAGTATAAAATTCACTTTTAATTAACCATACTTAATCGACTTTAGTAATTTTTCACATATTTTAATTTTATTTTGGGTTGTTTCATATTTTATAATGGGGTTTAAACTATATGTTAATGAAATTGTGAATGAAAAATAGAGAAAGATATATATTCAAAATTCGATTATATTAAAATGAACCCGCAATGCTATTTTTCTTTGAAGTGTGTTAGATTTTTTTTTTGCTAGATTATTAGAAATAAAAAAATAACTATTGAGGGACTAAAACGTAGATTTTAACATAAGAGGGGAGGGAGGTGTAATTCGAGCTTCTCTCAAGAGAGGGAAGGGAAATATTTTCTAATATGTTTTTAATAAGAGGGGAGGGAAGTGTATATTTTAACATAAGAAGGGAGGGGGGTGTAATTCAAGCATCTTTGAGGGGAGGGAAGTGTAATTTACTCTTAATTTTATGCTATAAACACCTCCTCTCATTGTGCATTAACTAAAGATAATACCTCTAATTTTACTGAGTTGATAAAACTACCATCAAAATAAAACCGAAACAGTTCACAGGTTTTATCTTAACACTCTCTCCTTCACAAACACTAGCCGTCACTACTTTCTTCTTCTTCTTGTCAGATGGTGATTTAGGAGGGTGTATTGGATTAGGATTTTAAAAGACAATTTTTGTTTAAAAAAGTCTTGAGGATTTTAAAAGACTTTGCAGGATTTAACTCATAAGATTTTAAAGGATTTGAAATGATTTTATGGATTTCAAAATATTTCAACAGATTTTATGGATTTCAAAAAATTTCAACAAATTTTATGAATTTTAAGGACTCATTGTTCTCAAAATCTCCATGCAGACTCTTTTATTTATTTTACTTATCCTTTTTTATGGGAGGGCTAGAGAGAGGGGGGGGGAGAGGAGGGAGATAAAAGAGAGAGAAGAGGGGGGAAGAGAGAGGAAGAGAGAGAAGGGATGAAAGAGAGGGGGAGAGAGATAGTAAAATCTTAAAATAAAAAACAATCCTAAGAAATCTCATGTTTTCATGAAAGACTTTTTCATGCTGAAATTTCACTAGAAAATCCCACAAAATCCATCAAAATCCGATTTATTAAACAATCCTTCGAAATTTGAATGATTTTGAATACCACAAGACTTTTTTTAAGTGATGAAGAGTCTTGATTGAATACCACAAGACTTTTTTTTAAATGACAAAGAGTCTTGATTGAATACCGCAAGACTTTTTTTAAGTTGGAAAGAGTCTTGATTGAATACCACGTGACTTTTTCATGATAAAAAAATCTTTTAAAATCCCTTAGAATCATAATCCAATACACCCCCCTTCTGTTTTCTTTCGTTTGTTTTTGTGATTTCGTCGTCTCTGAACGACTCTGTTTGCTTTGATTTCCCGTTTTTGTGCGGTGTGTTTTTGATTTCACGTCTTAGTGCGGTATTTATTTGATTCAGGTTGAAAGATTAGCTTTGAGCAAGTGCAGATCCAATCAATGATAATAACTTTGGCGTCGTCAACGTTGCAGATCCGGAGACTTTAATATAGTCATATTTGTAGGCATAGGTACTTTGCCCGTTTTATGTTATTAACATGGATGCTGTGAGTTTGTTGTTCGCATATTCATCATGTTCGTTTTTAACGAATTTGAATTTGTATTGTATCAATGTACTCCATCAATTTGAATGAATATCGTTTATTTTTGTAAAAAAAAAGCGAAACAGTAGTAGTTAATGTTGATATTGAATCAATTGGGTATCATCATGAAATTAGACTCCATCTAATTAATTCATATCGTTTTTAAATAAGACTCATTAAATTAAGATTTTATTTTACCTTTTAGCCTATAATGCTGGTCAACATTCATATAACTACGAAATTAAAAAAAGAAATCTCGATTTTTAATCACATCGAAAAATTGTCAACAGAAATAGCAACACCGGATTAACTTTTAAAATCAAAATAAAATAATGCCGTTTGCAAAGAAACCTTAACTTTTTGCTAATAAAGACACCTTTTAGTCAATACATGAATGGTTTCAAATAAAAATGTAGCAAGGACAAAACATTATATCTGGCCTAAAATCAGTCCTATAAAATCACCAACATTGTCACTTTCATGCACTACAATCAGAAAGAGTTCCTCTCATCTTCACTTTCTCTCTCTAGAATTTCACAGAGAGGGTAGCAAGTATAAAAAAAAAACTACGTGAGAATGGAGAAAATGGGTTCGAAGAGATTTGGTGTGTTGTTATGTGCAGAGGATTCAGAGTATGTGATAAAGATGCATGGAGGGTATTTTGGCGTATTCATGAAAATGTTGGAGGAAGAAAATGAGACATGGGACATGTACAAAGTTTCATGTGGAGAGTTTCCTAAGGATGATGAGCTGAGTCTTTATGATGGGTTTGTGATCACTGGTAGTTGCAATGATGCTTATGGAAATGAGAAATGGATATGTGACCTTGTCACATTGATTAAGAAATTGAACTCCATGCAGACAAAAATCCTTGGTATTTGTTTTGGCCATCAGGTAATTAATTTTTAATTTCTATTAAGCACGAACACTTCTCGGGTTAAGCATGTCCTCGATAACAGGCATGTGTCGTGTTTGACACCGACACATATAATTAGACTAAATTATGTAATTTTTTTAAATTATTAGCAGAGTCGTTTGTCATTATCTATGTCGTGTCTGATGGTCGTGTCCATATTCATGTTTTATAGGTTAATTTCCTTTTTCTTCTTGACTCAATTGTTGATTTCATATTTGAGGTTATGATTGTTTATGTGATCTTAGATCAAGATTGACAAATGGTTTATGACTTGGTCCATTGCATTCAATTTCATAACTTTTTTGTCTTATACTATGGGTCTATGATGTATGTATGAAATGTGTGAAGAAATGTAAGGCTTTATGTCATTGTTTATTTGAGCATACATCAAGATTAAAACATAATATTTTCTTATAATATTTTCTCTGGTTTTATTTATAAGAAAAGGATGGATCAACAAAAGTTGATGTATTTGGTTAAAAATTCAGTTCAAATTCATCAATTTTTGTTGACCTAACTTTTTCTTATAAATAGAACCTAATAAAGTGTTATGTGTTAAAGTAATGTTTCCATGATTGAAGACATGGGGATATTATGTCCAAAAAAACTCATGTCACACGGGTCTTATTAGAGATTATAGAAAGTGACTCTATAATGAGTTGCAATCTTCATCTCATAAAATGATTTTATAAAGCTTAGTTAGACTCAATATAAAACATGATAATTACGGTATAAGTGTTCCACTTTTAAAAATAAATGGTTTTTCCTAAAACCTGATCAAGTGTGACATTTTAACATTTGATCATATATCAATTAGGTATCGATGGTAATTTTTTTCCCACAAACAGTACGTTTGAAATATAAGTTTTGAGTCAAGTCTTTTTCCCATAAACAGTATTCTCAAATTTAAATTTGAATTCTAAAATGTGTTGAAATTCTTTAAAGCTAGATTTTCTATCTGTATGATCTTCTTTGACATAAAGAATTAGTTTTCATAGTTGTGTAAAATATACACACAAAAAACATGTTAGAAATATGAATTAATTTGGTATTTGAGCACTATTTTTGTACCTACAAACACGGTATTTTCATTAAAAGTGTGAATTTCTTTTTGAGAGGATTTTTCTTTTTAAAGATTCTTTATGAGAGGATTAAAAGTGTGGATTTAGCATTGTGTAAAATAAGTACAAGTATATTCCGTACAACCTTAAAAAATACTAGTATACTATACATAGAGTTATGTTATTTCTCTACTTTGCCTTTGTCTTGTGAGCATTTAATTTTCTGACATGAGACATTATATATGTGAACAAAAGTTACTAAAAATTGACCTAACTTCTTTATAAAAACGCCAATATGCGTTGACCAAAATAAGAAAAACGTAGATAGCAATAATAGAGACTTTATGTCACTATACTCGTCGCCATATGTTTAGACAGTATTCAATTTTTCCTACAATATTGTTATTATGAATCTTTTCCTTTTAATCCCAAATAAAAGAAAAATCTTTTCCTTTTGAAGGATGTTTTTACTGGCTTTGCAAAATCACAATTTCTGCAAATATTTGCCTCACTTAGCTTGGTTGAGGTCCAATAATAAGTGGTGTGTACATTCACGTGCTTCACTTAGGTGATGAATCTATGAACTATGATACGATATACTACTCTTACTTAGTTTATGACTGCTTTATATGTATGGACTTGCTACCTTTGGGATAATGTTTGGCCTAGTTAGACATGGTCAGTGTGGGACCCATGCCTTAGGGTTTTACGTTTTAAGCTTTAAAACTTTTTTCATTCAAAAAAACGTTTTAAATTTTTATTTTGTTTCATTGTATGTAGATGACTAGTAGGATATCTAGTTGTTCACAAAAAATAAAGTAGGATATTTAGTTATGAATTTTGATTTTTAATTATAAAGTTATAAAAGTTTTTTAGAATTTTCAAAAATATCTATGTTTAAAATGCAATATTCTACAAAACTTGCTTAAGGTCTTTTCTAGTGCATATTTTATAATTTTTTTTATAGAAAAATGTTAGTAATTAGTTGTTACTATTATTAGTATGTTAGTATTTCTCATTAGCTAGAGTTTGAGTTCCAAGTTTTTTTATAGACAAATGTTAGTATGTTAATATTTCTCATTTGATAGGGTTTGAGCTCAAATCCTTTAAGCTTTCAAACTTGTTGTCTCTTAAACCTTTTAACTCTAACCAGTTGAACTACCCTACCTACCGCAAACAAAGACACACTAGAACTAAATGGATCCTCAATTATACTTAATTAAAAAATTGTTAATACCTTTTACAAAACATTATGAAGTTAATAACTAAGCATCGTGTTTGATAAGGTACTTGGCCGTGCATTGGGAGGAAAGGTGGGTCGCTCTCCTACCGGTTGGGACATTGGTGTGAGAAGCATAACATTGCCATCACATATTTCCTTCCCTTCTCTTGATCTTCCAACAAAGCTTTCTATAATCGAATGCCACAGGGATGAGGTATGTATATGTATACATATATAAAAAAAAAAAGTTACCATTAGCCTTAAGTATTTTTCATCATAATATATAATAGTAATTGATGGTTATACTTGTTCTATTTTTATCAAATTAGATACAAGAGTTACCTGCAAAGGCAGAGGTAATTGCTAGGTCAGATAAGACTGGAATTGAGATGTTTAAATATGGAGATCATATTATGGGAATCCAAGGTCATCCGGAGTACTCTAAAGACATTCTTTTGTTTCTTATCGATCGTCTCATTCAACGTAATTTCATCAAGGTATGTCCAATTTCTAGTTTTATTTAGAGAATTTCAATTTCCTATTACTTTGGAGCACATCTAGCATTATAAAGAAGAATTGGAAATTAGATGAAAATGATTCTTCAATAGGTGAACACATATCCTTTACAATTGTAGGTTTACGTAGTAGTTAACCTCGATCGTTGATTTAAGATCGAACAATCTGGATCACACTATCAATTTCACGCACCATCTCTTCCATTAACTTGAATTATATTTTGAATTGATTGATTTTAAATGTCAGGAAGCTTTTGCTATAGAAGCAAGGGAGAGGGCTCATTTGTTAGAGCCGGATACAAATGCCTGGAAGAGACTTTGCACCAGCTTTCTCAAGAATGGATTTTGAATGAAATGGAATGAATACATGACATTTTATAGTCTAGTGATAATCGTGAAAAGTTGAAACTATGGTATTGGTTTTAGTTAAGTTTATGGCAAAATTATGACTGCGGTTTTTTAAATTTGACATTTTGTTAGTTTGATCCTTTAACTTTTATTTTCATGAATACGTTTTTATGTTATCTTGTGTTTGCTTTATTAACCTTTATAATAAGTTTCGTTAAAGAAAAGAACGTGTTCCATTTTAATATTGAGAAAACCACGTAAATATGCCAAATTTCGCTATTTCTTATTTTCCTTCACTTTTTCTTCTTGATAATGATTTGAAAATTGCTTTTTTCTCATTCAGTTTTGTTCATTCCTACCTCAAACTTCCTAAAATAATCTCAACGTGAGTTAACTCACGTTTGATAGCACCATGTGAGTTAAATCACGTTGAGCCAACACAAGTGCGGACAATGTTTTTAAAACTAAATAAATTTAAATAAATTATGTTGCGTGCTTATGTATTTTTAAGTTTTGATTTATTTTGGATCATGCTTTTTAAAAATTAGCAAATGTATGTTTTTACAAAATGTAGCGAATGCTTTTAAAAAAATTAACAAAAGGTATTGTGAATGAATAAATGAACATAACATATTCTACAAAATGCACTTTTATGGGCATACAAAGACAATATCTCTGTCATGAATTGATGGTTTGTTAGCTTACCTAAAACCAACTCAAGTTAATTCATGTTGGCTCAACTTGAGTTAACTCAGGTTGGAGGTCAACGTGAATTAACTCACATTGGTGCTATAAAACGTGAGTTAACTCACGTTGAGGTTATTTTAGGAAGTTTGAGTGGGAATAAGCAAAACAGAATGGAAAAAGGCAATTTTCTAATGATTTTGATAAAGGCACAACAAATGCAATAAAAGGCCCAACAAGTCCAACAAAAATTCCCATCAAAACTTTTATAAAAAAAAAACTTAAATATGCAATTTGTCCCTGTAATTTGGGTGCGTTTTGATTTTCGTCCTTGTAAAAAAAAAATTTAAAAATATTCCTGTAAAAAAATTTGTTTTAAAAAGGTCCCTAGCCCCACTATTCAATTGAAGTGGCATGGTTTTGGCCACGTGGCAGTTGCTGACTGTGCAACTTTTGCCATGTGGCATGCCACATAATTAATTTTTGTTTTTTTCCCAAAATTCTTTTTTTAAATTACAAAAATCTAAAAATAAATTTAAAAATCATAAAAAAAATTAAAAAATCTGGAAAAAAACTGAAAATTAAATTTTCGATTTTTAATTAAATTTTTTTTTCAAAATTCTGAAAATAAATTTAAAAATCGGGAAAAAAAACTGAAAATTAAATTTTCGAAAATTCATTTTTTTTAATTTGAAAATTATATATTACATTTTTTTTCGAAAATACTGAAAATTATATTTTCAAAAGTTATAAATTTTGAGATTATATAATTTTTAATTTTATTTTTCAAACATTTATTTCCAGATTTAAAAAAAAAGCTAATTTCCAATTTTTTTCTTCATATTTCAAAAAAAAATTGGAATTTTTTATGATTTTTTAAGTTTGTTTTCAATTTTTTTAATTTTAAAAAATAATTTTCAGAATTTAAATAATATTTTTTAAAATTTTAATGACGTGGACTGCCATGTGGCCAAAGCAATCCCATGTCAGCAAAAAAGTGGGTCAGGGACCTTTTTAAAACAAAAAAAATTGCAGGGATGTTTTTAATTTTTTTTTTTACAAGGACGTAAATCAAAACGCGTCCAAATTACAGGGATTGAAACATATTTAAGCCTAAAAAAAATAACTATTTTACAGAGCCTAATTCAAGTCATTTGTGAGGTTTGATTGTTGAGCTCTAATAGAGTGTTTTTTCTTAAATTATGCTCTTCTCTCGACACGTTTTGCTCATTCCCAACCAAATTTTCAAAATTACTCCTGTGTGGGTTAACTTACGCTAGTGTTAATTCTGTGTGGTTAACTCACGTTGCGTGTTGTTTTAAAGGCATGCAGAACTTCATTTCCTCATTTCCCATCAAAAATCTCCAAAATCTCTCTCAAATCACCCAAATCCAAAATTCCTTCAAGTTCAAATCAAACAATACTCCAATAACAAGTAAGTTTTCATAATCAAACACCATTAACCTTTTTATGTTTATATGTTAGATTTTTCCTCTTAAATTAGATTTTTTTAGTTTTAGGGTTTGTTTAAATTTTTTTTTTTTTTTGCAAGAAATGATACAATGTTACATGTAAAGGACTTATATTGCTTAATTGTTTAAATGTTTGCATGTTTATGTTGTAGTTATGAATTTTAGGGTTTATGTATAATTTGCACTTCAAGTGTTTGATGACATGTTTGAATGAGTTTTCATTGAAGATATTCTCAACAGTTTGATTCGGCCAGAAGATTATGATTTTGGTAGCATCATTATTATGTATTGTCTTTATTTTGTTGGGATTTAAGTTTAATTCTTGTTAGTTTGCTGAAGATGTTGGTATTGAAGTGTCGTATACTTAGGATGGAGATTTGTAGATTCCTTGAAAAGTTAAAGAATGAAGAGAACACAACTTGTATTTTACCAAATCAACTACATATGTTTTCACATCAAATTCCTTTTTGTTACTACTCATCTTATATGAGGGAATTCGATGTGATAACCTATATAGTTGATTTGATAGAATACAAGTGTTGTATTCTCTTCATTCTTTTGACTTTTCAAAAAAGGTTGCAAATCTCTACCTAAAGTATACGACACTTCAATGCCAACATTTTTGAGAAACTTTCAAGAATTAATATGATGATAGCACTTATATTTAGGGAGAATGTAATATAGATGAAATTAAAACTAAATAAAATTGTGTATTTTTTAATTGATTTTGTGTAATTGTGCCACTTTATTCGAATTTATTTCTTCAATTCGCAAATTTTATTCGAATTCACGTTGGGTTTAATTAGTTTTTATTCGAATTTATTTATTCAATACACAAATTTTATTCAAATTGACTTTATTCAAATTTATTTATTCAATACGTAACTTTTATTCGAATTGACTTTATTCGAATTTATTTATTTAATACGTAATTTTTATTCGAAGTCACGCTGAGTTTAATTAGTATTCGAAGACATTATATTATTTAGATGCCAGAATCATAAAATAAATGCAAATATAAACAAAAATAAAGGAATAAAAATATAGCACACAAAATCCCATTTTATTAATATAATTGATACATTTACAATAAGGTATGTTTCTTGTCTAGTGAAGGGGGATTGAGGTAATACTAAATCTGCTTCAGAAGAATATGGAGGTGAAGGGGTAAAGAAAAAATTTCTACTATAAGAAACTCTCTTGGGGTAAAACTAAATATGCTTCTTTTTTACCCCAAGAAGGTTGGTTTACCAACTTTCTTGGGGTAAAAAGAAATCAACCCTCTTGGGGTAAAGTAAAACCCTCTTGGGGTAAATCAAAACCCTCTTGGATAAGGTATGTTTCTTGTCTAATGCGAAAAAGACCTTCGATGTCGATCTTCTTTGTAGTGCGTTGCCATTTCCATTGACAGTTCATACAATCCCTGAAATTTTCAAAGAGGTCTCTTTCTATGAAAGGCTAAGGATGGAAAAACATTGTCGTTGTAGAAGGAAGAGGAGGAGGGATGTGAGATGATGATGTGAGAAATGATGAAGATTGGAAGGGTATTTATAGGGGGAATGACTTACATAGGTTTTAACTACACTAAATGCAGTCAAAAAACGTGTAAAAACTTGTAAAAAAAGTGTAAAATCAATTAAGAACAACTGATCACCGTCCAAAAAACATGTTCTTTGAGTTTAAACCATTGGGCAAAGTTGCGTGGGTTAACTCACGCTACCATCCAAAGGTGAGTGTGCGTGACTTAACTCACACCGTAGACATAAGGTGCGTGAGTTAACTCACGCAAGGGCATTATAGTTATTTTAATTCGGAATTTGCGTGTTTTTTGTTGGATGAAGAGCATAATTCTTTTTCCTTTGGTGTTGTTATGTACTCAAGACATTGTATGGTGTTTGTATTGTCCAATTCTCTAGAAATAGATGGTATGAGTTATCTACGGCTCTTAGAAGGTAGGTAATGTTTTTGCAGTGTATTACTGGGTTTGGACTTATTTTCTTTTCAATGAAGATATCTAATTATCGAAAAAACATGGTATTAGTAGTTATCTTCACCCTGTCCTGATAAGCATGATCCTATTCCTAGTCGATAAATTGACTCCTTTTGTCTTTATGTTTTTAGTGTTTTTACCAGCTAAAAGCTACTTTATTATTTTAAAATAAAATTATAATAACTTCTACACTTCTAGACAAGTTTAAAAACAATAAAGTAAATATCGTGCTCATCCATATAAATTATACAGGACATATATTAAGAAAAGTATACTGCTGCAATTTGGAAGATAGTTGAATTATATGTAGATGAAATGCAAAACAAATTCATGACAGATTTTGCATTATTAAAACGATCGTGAGAAAGAAACTAGGAGAAATGCAAAACCAATTCATGACAGTTTTTTCATTATTAAAACGATTGTGACAAAGAAACTAGGAGAATTGTGATAAAAAAAAATGTAAAAGTATAAACTTTTGAAAATTATACTTTTTACAAAAAAAATAAAATAAGGATTATTAAAAAAAAAAGAATAAGGATGAAAATGAGTCAAATTTAGTTCAGTTCAATTCGACTTGATAAGAATTGGATCGGTTCGAAATTCGACTCGAGTTTGTCACAAACTTTTATTCAACTTGAATTTGACTCGATTTATGCTTGCTAATAACTCGGTTCCGCTCGATAGTTTGAATCAAATGAACAAATAAGCTAAAAGACAAAAAAAAAAAAAAAAAAAAAAGAGGGACCAATGACCAATGTGTTTCTTCAACTTTAAATTTAAACGATGTCAATAAAAAAAACTAAGGGTCATGTAATTCAAACTAAGCTCAATGATTAATCTTCTTAAATCACAAATTTTCTCATTACTCTTGATGCTTCATATATAGTCTTTTACATAGGTACTCATGAACTTAACTCAGTTGGTAGGGACAATGCATAATATATACAAGGTCTGAGGCTCAAACCCCTGCAAAAAAAAAAACTCTTTATATAGGAAAAATTGAGAGTGTAAGAGGGCATATTTTTTAATGTGAAACTTCAATAGTTAAATTAGAAAGAAAAAAAATGTGTGTTAAATTAGAGAAATTTTTTGAAGTGTGAGATTTTTAAGTGTTAAACTTAATTAAATACAGAGAACTTTGAGCAATAATATGATACTTAAAACAACTACATATAACCAAGTAGATTCAATGTTTAACCTCAATCTAGTGTATTTATCAAGAGTGATAGGCTATTTCGTTTTCAAACTTCTACGCATCTATCAATTTTATCGAGTTTTCAAATTTTTTGATAGATAAGATAAATAATTTATGAATCGATTTGATATCGAGTTACATAATCCAGAGATCAATTTGATGGCGTCGCTATTTACGTGGAAACTGACTTAAAAACTCAACGTCAACACTTGATTGATGTGGACAAATATCCCATCCACTCTAGTGATTAGTCTACAAGTTCTATGTTTGTAACCGTATGAACCAGATTTTCAGCCTTTCACGATGAAGTAACGAGAAAAACAAGGCTGTTATGACATCAATTCTCTTATACCATGCATTTAACATGTTGAATCGATGTTTTTTCTTACGAGTGTTGAATCCATGCTTGATCTATCAAAAAGTGTGCAAGAACATAAATATGAAACCCAACAAAAATTATTATGATTTATACTTTTAATATTATGTCTCGTTAACCAGTGTCCGGTACTAGTTAAAGAATTAAAAATAGAAAGAAAAACCAACTTTTGTATTGAAAAGAACACTTTTTTAACTTTCAAAAAGTATAATACTATATTTCCTTTTATAATTCCTTAACCAATGCTCCGAACACTGGTTAACATTTTCCTTTAATATTTTCTGTTTTGTACACTCAAATTTTACAACTAAAACAAAATAAAATTATAATCAGAATTCATCCTTGTAAGAAAGCATCTTTAAACCTATTTTTTTAATCCAAAGAATTACATCATTAATCAATCGACACAACATTTTCTTTTCAACGTATTTAAAAGAAGGAGAATGTTAAACAGTGTCATCAGAGTATTGGGTAATCAATTAAAACAAATAACTTTCTTTTTTATAAAAAAGGATGTAATTATGAATCAAAATTTATATTTTTAAAACAAATATTTTATTTATTTTTTCATTAACTCTGAGGCCATTGATTAACAAGATCTTAAAAGGAAAAATGACACACGATTCATAGATTTTTTTTCTTTTTTTGAAAGGCACACGATTCATAGATTATTTATATACTTTCCTATTTGGTCTCATTATTACATGATAGAAAACCATGAATAAAGAATCACCACATAAAACAACTTAATTGGACCAAAAAAGAATCTAGATATTTCATGTACCAAATGACAGCGATACCCACTACACCACGAGCCAGCCACGCGCCCACCAATCTCAACCCTCCACGTTTCTCCAAATCCAACGGTCAGCACACTCTCAAATCTCCAATAAAAATCCCACACTTATCACAATCATTCTCACTCACTCACTCACTCACCAAATCCAACATTTTCAGTTTCATTTCCCTCTGAATTTTCCTTTCTCTCCATTTTCGTTCTGTGCAAAATCCTTCACCATGCTTCTCAAAGCTGCTGTTAATGCTAACGCTTCTCTCTTCAATTCCGAAAACACGCGTTTGGTTCCGTTGCTTCAACGTGGAAGTAAATTGGACCGAATCGCTGTTTCTGCTACGAAAGGTTCGAACAATAACCGTGTTTTAACCGGTGTTTTATTTGAACCTTTTGAAGAGGTTAAAAAGGAACTTGATCTTGTTCCTATTGTTCCTCAAGATTCTTTAGCTCGTCATAAATTTCATGTTGAATCCGAATCTGCCATAAATGAACAAATCAAGTTCGTTTTCGTTCTTCTCTTAATTTTAATAATTTAATTTAATTTGTTTTCATTTATTTAATTAATTTTGGATTTTTGTTGTTGTTGCTGAACAGTGTGGAGTATAATGTTTCGTATGTTTATCATGCGATGTATGCGTATTTCGATAGAGATAATGTTGCGCTGAAAGGTCTTGCTAAGTAAGTGATTATGTTTAATTTGACTTTTTGTTAGGAATGATTATGTTATGTTAATGAATGTTTTGATTATGTTGTTTTGTTTATAGGTTTTTTAAGGAATCTAGTGAAGAGGAAAGAGGGCATGCTGAGAAATTGATGGAATATCAGGTTTTTGACTTTTACTTGTCATGAATTATATCTTTACCTAATTTAATTAAATTTGATTATTTTTAAATGGTTCATTAATGCCCATGAAGCACGGACACATACACGGACACCGGACATGAGACTGTCACGTCGACACCAATAGTAATTTAACAAAATGTTGCAAACACCGACACTTGGACACAGGTAGTTATTTAAGAAAATGACATAGAAAATGTAATCACATGTGTCGTTGTTGACACAATACACGTATTTGATCAAAAGTGTCAGTGCTAAATGTTAAGAATATAGAGAATCATATAATACTCTTAAAAGCGGCTAGTGTTTCAATAGAATACCATAACGACTGTATATAATAAATCATAAAAGGACTCTACTAACTTAGAAACATAAGTGGTCCAATTTTATCAGCCCAATAACCCACTATCTAACACATGCAAAGGTTAAGGCAGGTCAAAAGCATGGTTAATTGACTGTTAGATTTGGTTACTAGATACATAAGGTGTTGTCAATTGTGTTAACCATGTATACGAACTGCGTTAACCGATTAGAAAGTTGTCGAATTTTGTTGTCTTGAAATGATTTTCAATTCAAATATGATTTTTGACTACTTACTTTTGTTGCCTTATTGGTGTTATCATGTGATGTTTAGTTCTGATTGTGTATGTTGATTTATTTTTAGAACAAAAGAGGCGGAAAAGTGAAGTTGCAGTCTATAGTAATGCCGCTTTCTGAGTTTGATCATGCCGATAAGGGTGATGCGTTGCATGGTTAGTTTCTTTATTTGGTTTAGATCTTTTGTTCTGTGATTGATAACATATTTTGTTTCTTTCTTTTGCATATTCCTGCATTAATTGAGCCTGAATTGTGATATGTGTGGAATTTATGGATCAAATTATTTGTTTACGATGTTAGGCAACTTTGTGAAGTTGTGCTTTGAAGATAATTGATAAATTTGTGGGCTTGGATTACTGTTTCATAAACATGACTTTGAACAGAGTTGAATTTTAAAATCATTTACTCAAACTAAGATTGAATTGAATCAAAAAGTGGTTTATTTTGAATGATTTTACTAAGAAAGCGTGATCTGACAAAGACAATTTTCAGCACAATACAATATCTTTCCATCAAGTTGAGCTTGCTGGTTAAATCAACTATGACACAGAAAAATTACACATACTAGAATCATTAGTTTTATAGTTTCGACAATCATGTTCATGATTTTGCCAATGACAATTATAATATACCCAAAGGAAGGAGATTTATGGCACTTCCTTAGTATCGTGATTCCCTGTTTGGAATTTGATACCAGACCTTAATTGTGACCATGTTTCTTGTAATCATTAAGATGATTGCCCTGGCATCTGAAATATATTGTAAAGTAAATCGAATCCTGATTTCAGATTACATTTATGTTTTTTATGCCCCCTCTAATTACTAGTTTTGTAGAACAATATTTGCTTAAAAAATGAAGTGTTGTTGTGTAATGCAATGAGTAACTGAAGATGTGGAAGTCAACATTGTACAATTGTTACCTGCTTGGATGATTGGATTTTCTATATATCAGAATTTAACATTCTTATCTTTATTGCAGCAATGGAACTTGCATTGTCCTTGGAGAAGCTAACAAATGAGAAACTCCTTAACCTGCACAATGTAAGACATGTTTGTTGAGTTTTGGTTTCTGATTTACAGATTGTGCTTTGTATCATTGTCTAGTTCATTTTGACATTTAAATCGATAAAATGGAAATTCCTTTCTCTTAACTGTATGTATGTTTTTCCACAGGTTGCCTCAAAGACCGGTGATGTGAATTTGGCAGACTTTGTGGAAAGCGAGTTTTTGGGTGAACAGGTATGCATGAAACCTCTGTTGCAACCTACCATATTTCCCCTTTTTTTTTTAGTTCAAGGGATTGTACACAATTGCGTGTGACACATGAAATCCAAATTCTGCTCTTAAATTATTATTATTTTTCTATTCATAGGTGGAGGCCATAAAAAAAATATCCGAGTATGTTGCTCAGCTAAGAAGAGTCGGCAAAGGACATGGTGAGAATTTCTATTTCTACTCCATGCACATTATTTTTCTAACTTTGATCTAAATTTCTTTTCCTCTGCTTTTTAAAGTATTAACTTATGTGGCTTTCTTGATGTAATTCCAGGTGTCTGGCACTTTGATCAGATGCTGCTCAACGAAGCTGCTGCAGCTTGATGATTTTATTTTTCTCCCACTTTAGTCATTTGTATCTGTTCATATAGATGACTTTTAAGTCTATTTACTAGAACTAGTAGTTGGAACTGAACCACGCCTTAATAAAGTTTATGTGGGTTGTTTTTGGTCATTGCTATTTTTCAGTTTATTTAGTAGCTGATCCATGGTAGTTCGTTTTTCTTCTTACATCTTTCTTTCTGTCTGCAACTAGATCATGTTACCAAGCACTAGTGAATTGAAGAAATGTCTGACAATATTGTTTTCTCACGATATTACCAAGTGCACGACTTTTTTTCATAGCAGGACAATTTTGAATCTGTTAATTCATGCTATTTGTGCTACTTTTAAGTAATTTTGTGTTTCAGTTTTTGAATTGTTTATGGCTTTCAAGACACAGAAGGGCACTACTGTACATTGGGGAGTTTAGGATGATCAAGCAAATGTTTTTGATCATGATGGTCCAATTTAAACAACCATTAGATCAAGTAGTATCAATATTATGGTCTATTTACACTATAGATTTCACATTCTCTTTTGTTATCTTGAATTGAATCGAATTTGTGTCTTTTCCTACCTACTTCCGAACGAATTTATAAAGGAAAGATAGTAACTTTGAAAATTGGTCTAATAAAATTTTCTGTTTCATGCTCTTCATGCTATATAAGAGGACCTGACACCTAAAGTATTCATGTCCTGGGTATCACATGCATCCACAAATAGGAACAACAAGTGAGAAATATTGGAGACATTAAGAGCCAAAAAGTTGGAACTCTTCTTGACCCACATTAACTACATTAATCGTTTGCATTATAACTAAAAAGATAAAGAACTCAGGATGAATTTTTTTGCCAGAAAACTTTTCTCATTTTAAGAAGACAATGGTTCAAAATGTTCTCAAGATGACTTGTTTAAGTAAAAGCTACAATTTCATTTTGAATACAAATCCAAAGAGTGATTGTGATTCCTTGAAGATGTCCAAAATGGTCAACACGGGTTGGAATTCGAAAATAAATGAAGCTGCACTTAGATAACACTTAAGAAGCATGTAAGGAAAGATTGAAGTTTGTTAAATTACTTTCAAGTCGGATGGGACATGTGTCTTACACAGAACGTAGCAAGTACTTCATGTATCTTTCTATCAATGATGATTTCATTTTGCTCTCGCAAAGTGACTAAGATGCACACATTTGCACTCAGAGAATTTTCAATCTTACTAGTCATTCGAATGATGTGTGTAACTCAAGTTAAATAAAATTGCAATTTACACTTTTTGTTTTTCTTTGTGCATTTCTGTATTTAGTTACTTGTCAATACATTTTTGTAAATTAAGTTCATTTTGATATGTTTCTTGTTCTTTAAATTTAGACTTGTACCAATAATCAAAGGAGTTGGTTAGCTCAACTGATTTGAGTTAAAGGATAAAAAGTTGAAGGTATTAAGTTCAAACTTAGACAAAAGAGTAAATACTACTAACGAACGACTAACATACATTTTCAAATAAAAAGATTGCATCAGTATATGATTAAAAATATAATTAGTGTACAATGAATATAATATATTGATGGTGTTATTAAGCGTAACATTGTATATAATATAAATAGGATAATTTTAACCAGCAAGCCCGTCTAGCTCAGTTGGTAGAGCGCAAGGCTCTTAACCTTGTGGTCGTGGGTTCGAGCCCCACGGTGGGCGAATTTTTTTATTTTTCCCTATTTGTCAAAACGACGACGTTGAGCCTCTCAAAACATGTTCACTCGTTCTTAATCTGAGCGAATTTTTCATGTCGTACTGTAAAAGCAAAACTCACAATTTTTGTTTGGTTTGCATCGGATACCTTTACTCATAATAAATGACAAAATTTTCCACCAAATTCATTATGTACACATATGAAGAAAGAAAAAAATGATGTGACCTCATTATTTTTCTTTTACTTTTTTTCATTTGTTCGGGCCAAAATAATTTTTATTGAGTTTAATTTAGGACAAAACTAAAGTGTATTATATTAGGTGTTTTTCATGTGGTTCTTTCTATAAAATATGAGTTTTGCTAACAAGTGTCTTTAGGGCATTTGTTATAAAAACTATAAGTAGTAGTTTTACATTGAAAATAGCAATTTTTAGACATTTGAATTCAACATTTTTCACCACTTTTTAACACATTATTTCTATTTTTGTTATCTTAATCAATACTTTAAAGGCATTTTTTTAACATTTCCCATAAAATATTCATAACTATAATTAATATCTCAAATCTACAACTTTATCAAAGTTTGTTATGACCATAAGAAAATGTTTTGTGAAGAACATTATGAAATGCACATAAAAAAATGTACCAAAGTTTTATCCTTTAATTTACATATACATTGATAGTGCAACATCAATTAATCAATCAGTGAGACATGATAAGTAATGATATGTCAATATATGTGTAAAATTTTGTTACACTATGTCCATGGACGGATCTGTTCAAGGTTTGGTGTAGCTATAGCTACATCAAATCAACGATGTTTTTGTGTAAATTAGTAAAAAATTCCGTAGTATATTGTCGAGAGTAAGTAAGGGTGCACCTCTCTTATTTCTAGCCAACACCTTAATGTCTCTGAGTTACCTCTCTCACCACCGATTCAAGGTCGTTTTTTTATTTCTAAGTCCATCCATTTAAAATCCTTTCTCCTTTTTTATTTATATGAATTTGAATCTCATTTTAAAATTTTGGTCCATCCTCTCTTCTTTAGGCTTTTCATAATCAATAATAAGGATCCATTTGATCTATTTTGAAATGATTTTTTTTTTTTATGGCTATAACAATTTATTTATCCTTATTATAGAGTCCATCCTTTCTTATTTTTATAGCTATAAACTTACTATACACTAGTTGATTTGTGATGGTATCTTTGCAATTTTAGTTCAAGTTGTTACAATATCATTCACATCTTGCTCGACCATTAAGGAAGCTCCCCATTTATGGATTCATTTGGTAATAATTGTGTAGAATGATATTGTTATAATGAATTAGTGTATGGTTATTTCTTCTATAATGAATTTATGCAAAACAATAAAATGAATTAGTTCAATGCAGTTAGTTTTCTATATTGAATTTGTTAAATTTCTTTTAGTTTGGTTGCAAGGTAGTTACAATAATAAGCTATAGTATAACTTATAATGATAACATAAATAG
>Ga0315914_1003260_pt1 | contig 24692 bp, 12 predicted proteins | sample MpolenodulesMG_FD_203920 | JGI IMG/M metagenome (GOLD analysis project Ga0315914, IMG submission 203920) | Medicago polymorpha root nodule microbial communities from Los Angeles, California, United States - elongated nodules | ecosystem: Host-associated > Plants > Roots > Nodule | place: USA... | reverse complement strand
TGAATCTTAAAGTGTTTAAGTTTCTGTTTGATTTGTGATTAATGATTTAATCAAGATCCGTTTCAATGGGATTTGTTCCGCTAAGAGGATTATAAAATTTTGAAAAACCTCTCTTAAATCCCTTCAACCGTCACGCGGGGCGCGGTATTTACACCGGGGATGACAATGTTACTATGCGTGAGAGTGATGCCGACGCGGAGGCTGCTGATCGCGGTGCCACGGTGTCGAAGGTAGTGTAGGGGGTCAACTTGAAGGAGGGTGCAGTGGAGGCTGCAAAAGTTGGCACGAAGTCCCGTAACGCGGAGGATGGCCCTAATCGCGTTTTTATCCCAAAGTATACATCTTCGGCCAGTGATGTGTCGTGGGCGTCTAAGGGGGTGGTGGTGTCGGTGTTGTGTAGGAATGTGATTCCTGTGCTACAACGTCAGATCTTTGACGCGGGTTTTGCTAATTTAGCTATTATTCCGTTGGGCGCTGACAAAGTTTTCCTGCGGTCCCTTGATGACATAGATGTCAGCATCATGCTGTCAGAAGCGGCAGATTTTTTCGCAAATTTCATTTCGAAGCCGGTGCGGTGGAACAAGGATACTTTGGTCCGTGAAAGAGGAGCGTGGATAAGGATCTATGGGGTGCCGTTATACGCTTGGAACTACGATTTCTTCAAATTATGCGTCTATGATTGTGGTCGGTTGATGCAAATTGATGACATCACTCTTGACAGAGATCGCTTCGATTATGCGCGGGTCCTGGTGGCCACGAGCTCTTTGGACATTATTAAACACGAGGCGAGTATTGTGGTGGATGGAGTTCTTTTCGCGTTTCAAATCATTGAAGAGTGGGGGTACTCAATGGGAGAGGACACTTGTCTTTTAGAGGATGAACCGTCACATGTGGACGACAGGTCGGATTTGCCGGTAGATCTTGACACTGGTTTTGGAGGTGGTGACGTGGACGAATTGCTGAACTCTCTGTCGGCAGAATGGAAAATTGAGGATGACGTGCATCATATCAAGTCATCATCTCCATTAAGGGCATCGGTGAAGGACCCGTTGCCCAGTTCTCCTCCTCCGGCGGCTTCGGGTCCAGTAGAGGCCCCGCCCTTGGGATCGGCAGCAAATTTTTCCCCGGCGCGGGTTTCTGTGGAAGTGCGCAACGACAATCGTCGGTCTCGGAAATCCTTATTTGTTGCTAATAAAGGGGTCTAGCGATCCTCTTCGTGTCCCCCGGGGAGAGTTAGAGCGACATCATCGGGTTCATGGAGCTTGGAATGGGTTCAAAGAGTGAAGAGTTGTGGCACGGGAGGTGCCTCTAAATCTAAAAACGGTGGTTCTGGGAGATCGGGGGGTGCCCAGAAAGTTGCTAAGAAGAAGGGAGGTGGCTACCTTCGTCATGGCGCCATAAGCTTGAAGCGTATAGCTCGTCTTTCCGAAAGTGATCGCAGAGAGTTTCTTCGTGTGCTGCGAAGGACCACGAAGCAACGGAGGTCGCTTTCGGGCACTTCCAAGGCTAAGGCAGCCTCTAAAGCAGTTTCCTCCAACTGTACTTCCCAGACGTCGGTGAATAATGATTGGAACAATTGGTTGGTACTGCACGGTAATGATAAAGTGAGATCAGAGGATGTTCGGGACATAGGGAAGTCTGTCGGACTCAATTTTGCTAGCGATAACAATAATATGTTTGATGTATTGTCGGGGGCGGGTAGGAAAATCCGAGAGGGTGGTGGTGATGTTGTGTAGGCCGAGAGCTAGAGTGGGTGGTGGGGGGGGAGGCGGCACTGGGTGTGGGTCAGTAGTTATGAAGCTGTTATCTTGAAATGTCAGGGGGCTGGGCGGGGTTGTTAAAAGGAGGGAGGTGAGTCAGCTGGTGCGTGAGAAAAAACCTTCTATACTGTGTCTACAAGAAACTAAGTTACCAGTGCTTGACGCCTTTGTCTGTAACTCAATTTGGGGAGATACCAATGTCGGTTTTTCTTTTCGACCATCGGAGGGGGCCTCTGGAGGTTTAGCCACACTATGGAATTCGAATGAGGTGGAGGTGTGGTCGTCGGTGTCGTTGGATCATGTGCTTGTGGTGGCAGGTCGTTTTCTGCAGTCGGGGGATCTCTTTGTGGTTTTTAACGTTTACGCTCCTTGTGATGCGCCTCGGCAACAGTTCCTTTGGAACGTGTTATCTTCTAGACTTGCTGCGTTGTCGGATCAAAATGTTTGTGTGTGCGGAGACTTTAATGCTATCCGTTGTGTGGAGGAGAGACGTAGCGTTAGTAGTGCTCCTTATCATGCAGGTATTGACGCCTTTAATTCTTTCATCGACGGTAATATGTTGGTGGATCTCCCGCTCCGGGGGCGTACTTTTACGTGGTTTCGGGGGGATGGGCGCTCGATGAGTCACATTGACCGAATCTTGGTGTCCGAAAACTGGTGCTTGACTTGGCCTACTTGTTTTCAATTGGCGCTGTCCAGAGGGTTATCCGATCATTGCCCCCTCGTGCTGGCTGTTGATACTCAAAATTCGGGGCCAAAACCGGTGAGGATGTTAAAGTGTTGGGCGGAATTTCCTGGTTATGATTCTTTTGTGCGCGATACATGGAGTTCTTTACAGATAAGTGGCTGGGGCAGCTACGTTTTGAAAGAAAAACTAAAATTGGTGAAAGTAGCTCTAAAAGAATGGCATCAGCGTCATGCTCAGAATCTCCCGGCTCGGTTATTGACTCTGAAGGATAACATAGCCTCTCTTGATTTGAAAGGGGAGTCAGTGGCGTTAACGGATGAGGAAATTCAAGAGTTGCATGGCTTGTCGGAGAATCTGTTTTCCCTTTCTAGAATAAATTCCAGTATTTGTTGGCAACAATCTAGAGTTCAATGGTTCAAAGAAGGTGACGCTAATTCTAAGTTTTTCCATCGGGTTATGTCTGTCAGAAGGAGCAGGAATGCCATTCCGTGTTTTCAGGTGAATGGGGCGCTGGTGGAGGGTGTTGAGAACGTCCGTCAAGCCGTTTTTACTCACTTTCGGACGCACTTTCAACCCGTGCAGAGTACTCGACCCAGTATGGCGGGTCTAAATTTTCGAACCTTATCGGTTCAGGATGGAGCTTGTCTTATGAAACCGTTTACTCTTGAGGAGGTAAAGGCGGCTGTTTGGGATTGTGATAGCTTTAAATGCCCTGGACCCGATGGCATCACCTTAGGTTTTGTCAAGGATTTTTGGGATATTCTGCAGGAAGATGTTATGAGATTCTTGGTGGAATTTCACCGGAATGGTAGATTGGCTAAAGGAATAAATAGTACTTTCATCGCTCTTATTCCGAAGGTTGAAAACCCACACCGATTGAACGACTTTAGACCTATCTCGTTGGTGGGCAGCGTCTATAAAATTCTGGCAAAGGTGTTGGCCAATAGACTTTGTTCGGTGATAGGGTTAGTTATTTCGGATGCTCAGTTGGCATTCATCAAGGGACGCCAAATTCTGGACGGTATTCTGGTGGCTAATGAGATTGTGGACGACGCGCAGAAGCGCAAGAAGGAGTTGCTTCTTTTTAAGGTAGATTTCGAAAAAGCATACGATTTGGTGGACTGGGGTTACCTTGAGGAAGTTATGTATAAGATGGGGTTTCCGACGCTTTGGCGTAAATGGATTAAAGAGTGTATTGGTACAGCTACAGCCTCGGTCCTGGTTAATGGGTCACCAACGGATGAGTTCTCCCTGGGGAGGGGTTTGAGGCAAGGTGACCCTCTTTCGCCTTTTTTGTTTCTGTTAGCAGCGGAGGGCTTTCATGTTTTGATGGTTGCTTTAACTCAGAACAACCTGTTCTCGGGCTTTCAGGTGGGAACCAGTGCGTCGACTGTTGTGTCACATCTCCAATTTGCGGATGATACGTTGATTTTAGGTGACAAATCTTGGGCCAATATTAGGGCTATGCGAGCTGTCCTTCTCCTTTTCCAATCTTTGTCTGGGTTAAAGATTAATTTGTCTAAGAGTTGTCTGGTGGGGGTGAATGTTGCCCACTCTTGGTTGGCGGAAGCAGCTTCGGTTTTGAATTGTAAGGTGGGGTCTATACCTTTTGTGTACCTGGGTATGCCGATTGGTGGTAATTCTCGTCGCTTGTCCTTTTGGGAACCTCTGCTGAACCATATAAGATCTAGACTAGCGGGTTGGAGTTCCAAACATCTCTCTTTTGGTGGCCGGTTAATTCTTCTGAAATCTGTCCTGTCATCTCTGCTTGTTTACGCTCTTTCTTTTTTCAAGGCTCCAACAGGTATAATTTCCTCTATTGAATCTTTATTTAATTGTTTTTTTTGTGGGGGGAGTGTTGACCACAGGAAAATATCTTGGGTGGACTGGAATACTGTTTGTAGGCGTAAGGAGGTTGGTGGTTTGGGGGTAAGGAGAATTAGGGAGTTTAATTTAGCTTTATTAGGGAAATGGTGTTGGCGGGTCCTGGAGGATAGGGAGAGCTTGTGGTTTAGGGTGTTGTCGGCGCGGTATGGGTTGGAGGAGGGGCGGTTGAGAGAGGGTGGGCGTGAGGCCTCTGATTGGTGGCGTACTGTTAGCAGTCTAGGTAGGGAGTTGTCTTTCAGTGATCATGTCAGTCGTTATGTTGGGAATGGGAAGAATACTTTGTTTTGGTCGGATGTTTGGTGTGGGGAGGTGTCTTTTAGGGTCAGGTTTAGTAGGTTATTTGATTTGTCAGTTTTGCAAGGGGTGTCGGTGTTTGAGATGTCGCAGTTAGGGTGGGGGGAGGGTGGTGAGGCTTGGAGGTGGAGGCGGAGGTTGTTTGTCTGGGAGGAGGAGATGGTAGGGGAGCTCATTTTATTGCTTGGTAATGTTACATTGCAGGTTACTAGGGAGGACAAATGGCTCTGGTCGTTGGAGAACTCAAATGCTTTCAGTGTTCGTAGTTTGTATAACTTTCTAACTCTTCAACCACCTGCTGAGCTACCAGTTGATGCTTCTTCTATTTGGCACAAGGATGTTCCTCTTAAGGTGGTGTTGTTTGCTTGGCGTTTGTTTCGGGATAGAGTGCCTACAAAGGACAATCTTCTCAGGCGAGGTGTGATTCACTTTGATTCCAGGTTGTGTGTGGCAGGATGCGGCACTGTCGAAACGTCACATCATTTATTTCTGCATTGTAACTTCTTTGGTACTGTTTGGCACTCAATTTATAGTTGGATTGGCATCTCAGTGGCCAACCCTTTTTACGTGTCTGATCATTTCCATCAGTTCGGCTTTTGTGGTGGTCTTGTGAGGAGGCGGCGGTCCATTTTACAGGTTATTTGGTTTGCAACGGTGTGGGAAATATGGAAGGAAAGAAACAACAGATTATTCAAAGGCAAAGAATGCCCCGTCATTCAGGTGGTTGATAGGATTAAATCCATCTCCTATATGTGGTTGAAGGCGAAGTATGTAACTCTTCCCCTCAATTTACATGGCTGGTGGCTTAGTCCGTTCACCATGCTGGGCATAGGTTAATGGTTTCTTTCTATTTTGTTTATTTTTTCTTTTCCCTTGTAAATATTGTTCTGACTTTGTGTTTCTTCCTGGGTACACCTTGTACTAGGAAGTCCACTTTTCATTGATAATATATTTCATTTTAACTTCTTCAAAAAAAAGTAACAAATATTTGTTCCAAACATTTCTATGTTTATCAATAAAAATAATTTGTTATGTATTTTTTTATGCACCAATTATTATAAATATTTACCCCGTGTTGTTTTTTAATGTATCGGTGATAAATATGTATCTCATATGTTTTTAGATATTTGTCAATAACTAATTTTTTTTTTTCATTTTTTATGTATCAATGACCAAAAATTTTACCATAAAAATGATTTTTCTCGTATTCTTTTAGGCATCAGTGACAAATATTTTTTTCCGTATTTTTTTAGATATAACAAATATTTATCTTTTGTTTCTTAACGTATTCGTGACAAACATTTGCACGAATATTTTATCTATGAGTAAAATAAAATAGGGTAAAAGTTTGTACAAAAAATAATAGTAAAAGGGAGTAGAAAGATAAAATGAAGGAAAGAATAAAATGAAGTTAGAAAAAAAAAAGGGAAAATTATGGGATGACATTTTTTTTCTTCATACGACTCATAAACATCCCACTCAAAAAAAGTTGTATTGATTGTTATGCACTGTGAAACGTTATTATATCTTGATAGGATATGGATATGTCTGCAAGTGGAGTAGTGGTACTTGGTGTGCTAATTTAATTGACACATTGTTATAATATCTATATTTTTTGAAAGGATACCTTGAAAGGATATGTACTCAGCACTGCAGTTTGCGGTTGTGCAGAGGGTGGTTAGGAGGGTGGCAATAATGTGGCAATGACATAAAAATATTGATTGAGGTAAGGTATATATGGGAGTCTAACAGCTGGCGGGTATTGGCTGGGAAACTCATCGTGACACTGTCCTAATTTTGTAATGTTAATTTGCTGGTAGGTTATTTGGTTTTGCAGTTTCTGTTTTTTGTTGTATTATATTGACTAAGTTTTCACCATTTGTGTTCTCATCAAGGGAACTAGACATCCCAAAAAAAAAAAACTATACATCAGATTTTTACTCAATTTTAACATAATAGAATATGGACCGGTTAATTTAGCTTCTTCAAAAAAATAAAATATGGATCAACTCTTTTATTTTTAAAACTAAGACCGTTTACAACATAACACTCCATTTTAAGGTTTAAGTGTGTCATATATGTATATATTATCTATTTAATAAATATTTATTCTCCTCAACCCATGACTTCAAAAAAGAAAAAAAAAAGTTACGAAATATGGCCTATTAAATGTCATTGTAATTCAAAAAAGATTATACATTTTTATACAAGTTAACCAAGTTGGCTCTGTTGTAACTCCTTACACACCACACTCAGCATGTTGTTTGTGTAAGGGTGGAATACAAATCATGCCCCTGACCAAGAATTCATAATAGCTAATCAACTAATCTGCCAGTTTTTTTAATAGCCACCGGCTGGGGTTCTTATCTTTCTAGAGTAGGATGCAGATCAATAAAAGATGTTATAATATACTCCCTCCATCTCACAATATTAGTCGTTTAAGGTTTGTGCACGATTATTAAAAAAGTGATTAATTATATTGATTTTAATGGTAAAATTAGAAACATTTACTAAAACACCCTTTATTAATTGTAGTTACTCGAGTAGTTAAGTTGGATGAAATTCAATAAATAAAGGTACAATAGTGGAAAAAAAAAATAAATGTTGCATTGATATTGTAAAGTAACAATTACCTTGAAGAAAAAAAAAAGAAATGTTAAACAGACAATAATTATGAGACGGAGGAGTATGTGTGTGAATCAATTGCAACGAGTTACAACAAAGCGTGACAGAGCCAACCAAGATTTGTATTGCTGATAATTCTTAAATTCCTTAAAAAAAAGTATTGTTCTTATATTTAGATGAGTTCCAACGACGATTAACTATCGATCCATAATAAACGGTAGTTAATTATCGTTGAGAATATTCTTGTCGGTTCAAAGTGTTTGTAAGCAAACATTAGGTGCCTGGAGCAATTTTCATTGATTTAAATTGAATCCACTGTTTTGGTCAAATTTAATTTGTTAGAGATTCACCAAACTAAATCATACCCTGTAAATAATTTTGGAGATATTTTAGACAATAACCTTTTATTTATGGAAAATATATATAGGAGACTGTTAATTTACATCCACCTGAAAACATTAAGGTGTAAATTAGCAAGCTACACTCATTTATATTTTATTAAAATACCATTTTGTTTCTATTCTAATTAAATTTAAATAGAATGACAATTTTGTAACTATCTTAAGGAAGATCCTTAAAAATAAGAAACAAAAAAGACAATGACATGTTTAAGGTACAACACATGTAATAGAGACAAACTTTTAAGGAAACAATATTTGAAACGATGAAAATGATTGTAAATTAGTGAGATGAGTGTAAACAATTTGATAAAATTTATAAAATTAAGTGTATATAATCAAGTGTGTGTAGGTTGCTAACTTACACCTTAGTGTTTTTAGGTGGGTGTAACTTGCTAATTTACACATTAATATTTTTAAGTGGGTGTAAACTAGCATATATATATATATATATATATATATATATGAAAAAGAAAAAGACTATACAACCAGGAATGGTGGAGCACTAAATGTGCCCAAAAAACCCAATGAATTCTGCTCTTCTCCCAGCAAGTTTTGCTCGCGCCCAACTGTTTTATCGAAAATACCTCTGCGTTAGTTAAGTAACGCAAGTGTTAAAGTCTGCGCTACTTAACTAACGTCGTGTTAGTTAACTCACGCTACGTGTTGTTTTAAAGAAGGCAGAACACCTCATTTCCTCATTTCTCATCTAAAATCTCAAAAATCACTCTCAAATCACCCAAATCCAAAATTTCTTCAAGTTCAAATCAAACAGCACTCCAATAACAAGTAAGTTTTCATAATCAAACACCATTAACCTTTTATGTTTATATGTTAGATTTTTTCTCTTAAATTAGAATTTTTTTAGATTTAGGGTTTGTTTAAATTTTGGTTTCTTTGGCAAGAAATCATACAATGTTTACATGAAAATGACTTGTGTTGCTTAAATGTTTAGATGTTTGCATGTTTATGTCGTAGTTTTGAGTTTTTGAGAATGTTTTTAGATTTAGGGTTTGTTTAAATTTTGATTTTGCCTACAAGAAATGATACGATGTTACATTTAAATGACTTATGTTGCTTAATTGTTAAGATGTTTGCATGTTAAAGTTGTAGTTATGAGTTTTAGAGTTTATGTATAATTTGCACTTCAAGTGTTTGATGAAATGTTTGAATGAGTTTGTCATTGATTTTGTTTAATATCTTATTGTGTAGATTTGAAGCAATGACCGATATGTCCGACGTTCATGCACAATTCAACGGTGGAGAACCTCAAAGGTTGAAGGTTCGGCACCTTGGTGTCACATTAAGAGGTATCAAGGATCAACTGAATGAATTTAACCAAGGAGTCAACCCTAGAGACACAAGGAGGGTGGAAATGTTTAATGAAATGTTTGAATGAGTTTTTCATTGATTTTGTTTAATTTCTTATTGTGTAGATTTGAAGCAATGACCGATATGTTTGACGTTCATGCACAATTCAACGGTGGAGAACCTCAAAGGTTGAAGGTTCAGCACCTTGGTGTCACATTAAGAGGTATCAAGGATCAACCGAATGAATTTAACCAAAGAGTCAACCCTAGAGACACAAGAAGGGTGGAATATGTTCGGTATAAACATCCAACGTTCGGTATAAACATTCTTTCTTACTAAAAAATTTCACATAGATGATAATTTTTCAGGAGGAAGAGTATATCATCTTTAACGAACTTATGATAATAAGGAATACATGATAAACTAATGAAATATTAATCTTTTAAAATAATTAATAATTTGAAATTTAGAAATATAAACGATAAGACAGTATATGATGGAAGTAGCACTGACATTGTTTCTCATTTCTGAAAGACTTGCACACTATATTATACTAATCTATAACTTTAACAACATTTTTCACGGGTATTTAGCTCAATTGATAGGGTAAAAGACACAAAATTTAATAGAGTTCTTGAATTCTAACTCAAAATTAACATAACAACTGCATTTACTAACATTTAACTATAATATAGTCTCACACCAATCATAGCAAAGGAAATTCAAACAAACATTAGTTCAAGGTTACAAAGAAGAAATAATGAAACTAGGTTTTGGACCACCAATAGTAGGTTGGTTAATGTTGTTCTTAAGCACACTATCCAACTCTTTAACGAACTTTTCCATGGCTTGAGTTGGTAAACAAACTGGTATAACCAAACCTTCCTCTCCTTTGGCATTTTTGAAAGGTATATAAAAGCTAGCAACACCAGGTATAGCACCAACTCCTCCTTTAGCTGGTCCCCCATATACAGCTTTCCCCCAACCAAAATCAACCTCTCCGAATCCGGCACGTGTTACATCAGACACAAGATAACTTCTAACCACAGTAAAATGTGGTCGACCCTTGATAACCATTAAATCAGCAAGTGAATGCATGTATTCTTGAGTTACATCGGATTTGGCTTTTTTAACCAACTCTAGTGCATACCCTAACGGATTTTCCATTAGTTTCCCAGCGGTTGTAACCGCGACGGGAAATGCAAAAGCATTACCGTAGTAACCGTTTGGTAACGGTGGATTAAACTTGCCACGAGCATTGACAATGCAGATTATGCGAACTTCTTCATCGGTGTCTGGTTGTAACGCGATTGTACGACAACGCCAAAGGCATGCAGTGAGGATTTCGAAATTGGATTGTTTTTGTTGGTGAGGTGGGAGAAGTGCGCGAATTGTGGCTACCTCGGTTGGACCGAAGAAAAAAGAGCGATGGGCCATGTCGTCTAAGGGAATAATTGTTCCTTTCGTGTCGGGAACTTGTTCATATTCACGGTGAGTACATGTTACTCTTGGTGGATCCCTTGCGTTTAGAAGCTCCCTATGCCATACTGGTGAGATTGAAGGTTCATTCATCCCGCAAGAAATTTCACCTAAGGCACTCATGAATTGGACCAAACCCGCTGCATCGCTCATTGTATGGTTCAGACGAAGAGCAAAAATGAAACCACCACACTTGAGACGTGTTACCTACATATAGTTACAATTCAAGTATGTGAATGAATGAACAATTTTATTTACATAAATTAATTTAAATTTGTAAAAAAAAATAAAAATTAAATTGGACCACAATCAAACACTTGTTTTGCTTGTTATAAAAACAATATGAGATAAGACATTGACTTCATGACAAACAAGTACTTCAGCATTTTGTGTGTCTTAGACACACCTAACCGTACCGACATCACTATACAACAGTTGAATTGAAAGGAAAGTAAATTAGATAAGTGATTAATTTGTAATAGCTTTTTTTTTTCTTCTTCTGACTGCCATTTTTGTAGTAGCTTGATTCGTGATTTCTAGTAGCTTAATCTGTGATGTATAAATTTTGTCTAATTGTGATTGATTTTCTAATTAAACGATGAATAAAAGTTTAGTTTATTGTTCTATTAATAAAACAGATATAACAAACGAACATTTCATTTTAAAAATTGAGAATTACACTAGAGTTAAAAGGAGCAATTATTAATTGATTGATTGTAACAACACATTTTGGTCGGACCCACTATAACTCCACAAAAAAGGAATAAAGTTATTGCCAACAAACTTTTAAGATCAGATTCGTATTTGGTGGTATCCTCAGCTGAATTAATTTTTTTGTTTTAAGATAAAAAGTAGATTTCAACCTCCACAAATGATTCAGTAAAAGTGAGGTCAAGGTTGTCTTTGAGGAATTCTACATGTTGCAAATTTTCACTGACGCTATCTCTTCATCTCCCACTTGTGTCATTTACAAATCTATGTGACATTTATCCTTTTATAAAAAATATGTGTGCCATTTACAAATTTCCATGTAAGTTTCCCCAAAAAAATTTGAAAAATTATAATGTATTAAAGATGTGATGAATTTAATATTCATATTTTTAATTTTAATATCCACTTTTTTATGCAATTAAATAAGATACTAATAGGTAATGTAAATAACAAAGTTGAACTTTTAAACGATATTCATAATAATAATTGTGAATAACCAATCATTTTGTGTTTCCTAAAAAAAATATTTTATATTATTATTTTGGTTGGATGGAAACACTAAACGTGGACACTTTCATTCCTAAGATTCAAACGTTATTTCAATGTGATTTTCGTTAAACCAAACTCTCACCATATAAATAATTAATTAATTTTATAAGCATGTAGTCTATTAATATTGTATATATTTATTGACTTGAAACTCTTCCAAATAATCCATAATATAAAGTTCACTTTTTATTTTTTGAAAAATTAACGAATCTTTAATGTTGTACAAGTATATGTTGGGATCAGTGGTGAAAATGAAATATCATATGGTACAAGTATATGTTCGGATGAGCGGTGAAATTGAAAAATCAAGATGAAACCACTGTAATTTTGTGAAATACAAAGTATAGCTTTGCCAAAATTACTATGCATTAAGAAGATCAATACAATACCTGAATCACCAACAATGGAGAGTTGAGCACTTCTGAAGAACCAGGAACATCAAAAAGAAGCTCATCTAAACAAGGAAAAGGAGGTTGAAGAGCATCACCAAATTCTTTCAAACTAACATCAGCATCAGCTTCAATGAACAAAACACCTTCATCATTACAATCAACCATAAGTTTTCTACCAGGACCTTCTCTTAACCTACCTGCAAATGGATAATAAAACACAAGTGTTTTTGCTAATGCTTTTCTAATATTATCAACAGGGTCTTTCCCTGCCATATTTGGATCATACTTATAAAATTGTATCACTGGAATTTGAAAACGTAACCCTTCTTGGTCATCTATGTCTGAAAGTAATTTTATTTCATTTGGTGTTGGTTTTGATGGTCTTACAAATTCAGGGGCATGCCTCTGCACTGTGAATAAGAGAGATTGGGCCATAATTAGAAAAGGTATGATTGAAGAAAGGGTACTAAATTTGATAGTGGTTATTATAGAAGGGTACGGTATATGCAAGTGTATATATAATGCGCCATATGCATTGGGATAACCCACATAGTGCTGCTGCAATAATTAATGTTTTTTGGTACAAGCACTAACTTATGGGAAATGCTAACTTCTCTTCTTTAAGGTATCCTCCTTCGGGATTAATTGAACCAAAAGTTTATTTTACATGTATTAAGAAAAATGTATAAATGAAGGAAAAAGAAAAATGTTAAGTATTGGTGCATTCTTCACTATCATAAATATAAAAATATATTGAATTGAAAATGATGAAAGTAATATTAATTATAGTTATAAAGGGAAAAAAGTAGTTAATATTGTATTGAAAAGTGAAATGACTCAGTTATTTTGGGACTTTTTTTTTGCAAATGACTCAGTTATTATCGAACGGAGGGAGTATATTTTAAAGAACCTAAAATATAAATTTTGTCTAAGAAATTAATCAATTTACTTTTTAAAGATATAATTTAATATTTTAAATAAAAAAATGACCGCTTATAAAAATTTTAACATTTGTCCTAAGAACATAAGATAGGAAGACACGTAATTTATTCCAGCTGTTCACAGTTTTTTTTGTCTGTTCTAATACTCCTATCTACCTCTGAAATAAGAGTTTATAAAGGTGGGCCCATAAAATTTATAGTAGAACTTAATAATATTACAAATTAATGACAACACAAATAAAATTCACTCATTTAGTGTTTCACAATATGATGAAATAAATTTCGAATTGGATTTGAAGAAAGGTGTTAATATTTTCCTATCCTAAAAATAAGAAAGGTGTTAATATTTAGTATTTGAGTGTAGCTTGAACCAAAATTTAGATTTGATGCAGTAACAATGTCATACAATTTTTTATCTCATCATCTTATCTTAAATCAAAGGTTGATATCGTTTTAAACAAATTTTACATGTAAATTCATCTGATTTAAATTATCGTACAAAATTTAAAAAAGTGTCATCACATGATTTTCCTCTGCAGGAATATAAATGCATTGAACAAATTTCCTCCAATAAATGAAAAATTATTTTAAAAAATATTTAATTATTCCTCTCTTCACACCTCTCACATAAAAATTTTCTTTATTTTTTTTAAATGATAACAAATTTTTATATTCATGGCAAAGTTTTTCTTTTTAATTTGGTGTCATATGTAAAGAAGTAATTTAACTTTATGTATCATCATTTTCTAATCTGATTACAACCTTATCTAATGTTACTATTTTATTTATAATACTATCAAGTGGAGATATACTATAATAAAATATAAAAAGTTTTAATAGGGGTCACGTATTATAGCTATGATAGAATGGATTTATTACTAACATAAACTTTTTTTTATTAATGAGTTGGATCATGGAGAGAAGTCAAACATCACAACGTGACGAATCAAAATTCTAATTTGTTAATAAACAGTATTTGCATTTAATGTTTGGCACATTCAGAATATGATTAGTGTATCTATTGAAATAAAATTACTTTTATTGATAAAAAAAAAACTTATTTATTAATTTGTGTATATTAGCAAATTGTATCTCAAAATTTGTTTATTGATAAATTAACTTACAACCACTAAAGAATGCCTCAAAAAATAAGTATGACCGGTTGGAAATCAAGTGTGAGCGATTATTTCCCATATCGACTAGAAATGGAGGAAACGTTGGATATATAAGAGACGAGACCCATAAACTCATTGTCTTAAGGTTTTGGGTAAGAGTGTGGTGTTTCTCTCTTAGCGGGTCCTAGACGTTTAACTCATTGTCGCTCCAAGCGCTCCCTAGACTCCCCAACATGACCTTATCTATTGCTTTTTAATTGTAGTAATGATTCTTAACAAACATTTACGACGGCAAGGGTGTTGGTAGCTAGTTTACCGATCACTTACAACGTGAGGTGGGGGGTAGAGTAGGAACTTTATTTTGGTGGGATCCTTGGTTAGATAAGGAGTTTTGAAGGATAGATTTGGCCGTCTTTTTATCTTTCAGATAACAAATTGGTGACTGTGGTGGACATGTTTTCTTTAGGATATGGGGAGGGAGGTGAGGCGTGCAATTAGCGTTGGAGGTTGTTGGCTTGGGAAGAAAAGCTAGGGAGTGAATGTTGTGCACTTTTATTATCAATTGTTTTGCAGGTTAATGTGAACGACAGGTGGATCTGACAACTTCATGCATCTTCAAAATACAATGTTACCCGTGTTTACAATTATTTGACAACAAAGGATCACCCTCCAAACAACAACCACACTACAACCATTTGGCGCAAGGTGGTTCCTTTTAAAAGTCAACATATTCGTTTGGCGTTTATTACATACCAGTCTTCTAACAACTGACAATTTAATCAGGAGAAGGATACTTCAACCAAATATTTTCTTTTTCTCTTGCGAGTGTGGTTCTCACGAGGATATTGATCATTTGTTTTTGCATTGTGACTTTTTTGGATAAATTTGGCACGAAATTCATTCTTGGCTCAGATTGGTTTCAGTTAAGCCAGCTCATGTTCATGACCACATTCTTCAATTTAGATTGTTGGGTGGCTTCTCAAAAACCATTTCATCTTCTTTTTATTTCATTTGGATCTCTTGTGTTTGAATTGTCTGGTGTTACAGGAATGCTAGAATCTTCCAACAAAAAGGGAATTCTATCAATCAACTTATAAATGAAATTAAGCTCCAATCCTTTTGGTAGTTGAACACAAATCATCCTAATTTTACTTTTAATTATCATACGTGGTGGCTTAATCCCCTCTTATGTTTGGGAGTTAATATTTAGTTTCATTTACTTTTTGTCTCTTTTTTTGTGATTTATGCGAGCCAACATTATGGCTTAAGACTTAGCTTTCTTCGTAAACCATTGTAACATATATTTTTCTTTCTTAGTTCTCCTCTGACACTTCTTACACTTGAGAGACTAAGTTTTGGTAATATACTTCATTTTATCTTATTAAAAAAAAATGTAGTATTAATTCATTTAAATTCGAGTAATATTTTTACAATAATTACTTCATGCTATAACAAGTAGGGATATAAGAATCAAATTAATGATCGGATAAAATTAAAGATCCAATCTAAACCAATTAAAATGATTAGTTTATTTCTTTTCTTTTCCAATTAAAAATCCAATCTATAGAGTTGAACCTCCACTAGTTGTATTGATTTTATGTAATTCAAAATTGATCACTCAAAATCCAAATAAAATCATTAAATATATTTTGTTATTTTTTATTGTATTTCTTATTATTTCTCTCATTTTAAATTATGTGCTAATTTTAATTTAGTGAAACTTTGTTTATATTTAGTGCACCAACCATGACCACTCCTTTTGGGACTCGGATGGTCAAGGATATACATAAAAGATTAGAGCTTCTGACAACATTTATGCTTAAATGTGGGGAATGTATATATGAATGCAAGCGGCGAAAAGTCAAGGATATATAAATCTTATAGTTGAAAATGATTCTATGTTTTTGATTGATATGTTAATCGAGAGTTGTAAGCTTAATTGAAACACCCTTATTTTGGTTCGTCGAATCCAAGACCTCTTAAAGTTACAACGACATGTTATTTTTAAGCACACATGACACGAAGGAAATTGATGTGCTGACTGGTCAGCCAGTTTTAGTCTCAACCAGAGTTTGTATGATGTAAGAATTATTGAGGTTCCATCTTAGGAGCATCATAATCTACTCTTTGATGATATGACCCGGACTTACATATCTAAGAGTGTTAGTGTGGTTGTGTAGTTTTTTTTTTTAGACTTTAACCCTCTTTATTCACTAAAAAAAGAAAAAGAAAAATATTGTATCACCTTTTTGCATGTATTTAGTATAGTTTAAAAGAAAAACAAAGCTCGGGTTCCTCTCCAAGATAGTTCAAATGTAAGAGGGAGAAATACAACCAATAAATAGTATTATATTTATAATTTATAATATCTTTCTTCTATTTAAATTATTTAGTAAATTGAGAGGATCCACTTCTAAAATAACACATGCATATTTTAATGGAACAGTCTTAAAATGCTCACTCTCTTCGTCGTTTTTCTTTTTTTGGACTAATACTCTCTTCAATTCGTTCCATATTTTATTTGCAATATTTGACTTCTTCCACTGAAATTTTGTATTGTACTCCAACACACCTAACTTCACTCCATATTAATATAATTAATTAATATATAAAACTCATCTCTTATTTTTATAATTAATACTACTTTCATTCTTAAATACATGTTGTAATTTGACAATTTGCATTATTTACATAATTTACTTTGATTGTACTAGTTTTTCTTATTAATGTATTAAGACAAATGTTAGAGCATCTACAACCGAAAAAACTCATTTTTGAAAACTTAAATATGTTTCACATAAACAAATCACTCATTTATAATTTTTTAATAGTAGTACTTAATAGTGTTAGACCCTTTCAACTTAGGATCTTATACAAATTTTTTAACTAGGATCCGTTAATCATCTATCAATAATTGATGCATCTGAATTATAATATAGTTCAAATATATCAGTTATTCAATGAATCTGAAAAAACAAAAAAGTTACTTATAATTGTGATCTTTGGAGAGTAAGTACCATTGAAAATGGTCCTAATGTATAAAATATTGCTCAATCTATATCAATGAATATTTTCAAAAATCGTGTATTGACATTTGAGAAATTGTCTAGGAGTATAACTAACAACCAAATTAGGAATCAAGCAAAGTTGGGAGAGTGATGAAACATCGTAATCCGTAAATTCCTCCTCCACTTGTGAGTGGTACTCCTATATGAATTTCTCGGAAGCTTAGGCAATGACTTGATTTTGACTGCCACTGTCCTGGTCATTGGTCAATCACAAATTTATAATCAATCAAAATAGGGATCTAAAAATACTACTACTGCCTCGGTCTTTATATATAAGACCATTTTACCAAAATTACGAGAATTAAGAAAGTAGATACTTATATTAAAGTTGTTTGTAAATATTATTGTTTTTACAATTTTATCCTTAAAGGAAGAGTTTGTTTGTGTTTTCAACATGTTATTTATTGCTGATTGAAGAAAAAGATGTATAATAAATAGGGGCATGCATGTAAAGAAATAATTAATGTAGTTGTAAATAGCAAAAATGTCTTATAAAAAGAGACAATTTTTTTTCTCAAAAGGGTCTTATAATTAAGGACGGATGTAGTACTAAGTAAAGTAAAATTAAATGATTTTCAGACACAAATTAATTATATTAACTTGGACGGTACTCCCTTTGGTCCTTATTATAAGAAGAAAAATAAAATAAAAAATATCAAAATCAATACAATCATTTTTGTTGTAATTTTTTAAATATTTTTATAAATACACCATTATAAAAAATTGTGAAAAATTAAATACATCTTATAATATTAAAAAGACAATTATGAGATGTATTGGAGATAAAGAGCTAAAATAGTTTGGCTCAAAGAAGGAGACTTGATCACAATTTTTCATGCAGTTGCTGCAACAAGAAGGAAAAGAAATCGTATCAATAGGTTGATTGATGAATTACCGAGTTTGATAATATAGCACTCACGGAGAACCTCCTTTTTGAAGAATTAATACAACAAATGCATCCAAATAAATCCTCATAGCTTTTTATCATAATTTAATTTTACTATTCATAATCCTATTCAGAAATAGGTCAGCCGATGCCCAAACACCCGATGTCCAAACACAAAAGCGGACTCGACCACCACAAATGAGTACCAAAAATAAAAATGGTTTTCTTAGCTTTCAGTCACCATAACGAATAATACTTAATTTTCTCCAATAACTGAAATAAAGTATGTTCTTTCTGCTTAAATAACATACAGTTACATTCATGCCACACAACTCAGACACAAATGAGCCAAATAAGCTGAAGGAATCAGGGGTGGCCCTGAGGGCGGGCTAAGGGACGGCGGCCCAGGGCATCATTTTTTTAGGGGCACCAAAATTATTATTTTTACTTAGTAGTTAGTATTATATATATATATATATATTTCTTTTTAATTCGTTTTGATTCATTCTATTGAAAAATATATTTTTACATAACTTTCATTATAAATGAATATTTTGCAACAAAAAACGCAAAGAAAAATATTGAAATAACTTAAAGGGCACAGTTTATTGTTTCGCCCAGGGCACCAAAAATCCTAGGGCCGGCCCTGGAAGGAATGACCGCCGCGATTTCAGACCAGCTGTGTAAAAATTAAATTGATAAAAGTGATCTTAAATAACTTGAGTATATGCCCCGTCGAATCCATTCCATGATCGCATCAACAGCCATAGAAAGCTGAATGTGCTGCAAGTGTGAAACAAGTGCTAAGTGCCCTCCATCTGACCGTACCCGGCCACACAGAGCCGCTCATCTAAAGAGATAACACAATGCGCTGTCAAATTTGATTTAGTTGGCAATCGGTCACGAAGCCACCTCCATGCAAAAATTGTCATAATCCTATTGTTAAGATATGATACATTAATATAATGATGTATTTTTTATTTTATGTCATAGGTTTTAATGTATTTTTGATCCATACAAATATACAACTGTTTGTTGTTTGTTAGTCACCAAACTTGTAATTTTTTTTTAATCATTCAAATATACATCTTTTCTCTTTCGATTCTTGTTTTTATTAGTCTTTGTAAAAAATTTGATGTTGGAACTTGCAATTAATTAGTCCCTGTAATATGTATGTAAATTCGTTTGATCTTTGTGTAGTTGATATTGAAGGGAGAAAAGTTGAGTTTTCTAAATATCACTGAGATCAATTCATAAATAAAAAAGTAAATTTTTTAATGCCTCTAATATTAAAATAGTGTCTCTTTTTTTAGCATAATGTTAAAATAATCTATCAATATTACCAAGCAATTATATAATGAGAGGTCAATGGTCCTTATTGTACAATGGATATACACACTACTCAAAAGAAATACTACTATTCTCAACAACCATTGAAAGTCACTGAAGAATCTTCGTAGTCACTACTCCTCAGTTTTGGCTAAAAATAATTTTCGTTTTGAATTCAATTTAATGAAGTTTTTCCAGCCACTAGTATTCTTTTTAAAAGAATTATTTATTAATGTCAAAAAAAGTTGCATGATTTATGTCATGTTATTGTCCAAAAGACAAAAATATACGGATTGGGAAACGACAGATTGATGTTTGGTGCAAGTAAAACAGCGAGACCAATTAAAATTAGTAGGACCGCAGTAGGGTGCAGTTTTCCCCACTTTCATACATATATTATTTTTATATTTTTTGAAAGAAGCTTTTCAACTTTCATACATGTGATGTCCTAGTGGCTAATTTTTCTAGACAGGGTAAACAATCATACTTTTTTTTTCCGCCCGGGGCAAACAATCATTATTTCTGAAACTAATTTATCGGTTGAAAATTATTTTTTAGAGATGAACAAGTCGGACGATTTGAATTCGAATATCAACCATTACATATATTATACAATATCTTTATCAAATGACTTAAGTTTACAAAGACGCGATAAACAATCATTTTAATCTTGAAACATGTGTTGTGTTGTCGTTATAATTTTTATAATGTAACATTATACTTGTCGTTCTTTAACTTCATTTTACATAATAATTTTGTCTTCTATCTTTTTTTGTTTGTTGGTGATTTTGTCTTTTATCTTTTTTTTCATATCATTTACAAGTATCCAATCGAGATTTCATACGAAAACATGAATGATCATATATTTGTGTAAATACGCTAGCTAACTTAGGCTTATTCTTAACTAACTTAGTTAAGAATAAACTAGATCTACCTTATTATAGGTTTTTGTTAATCTCTTTTGAGGATCAGGTTTGGTCCCCCTCCTTTTTTGTGTATTTCACTTTTCTTTAATATACTTACTATGTGTTCCAGACACATCATTTTTTTTAAAAATGTTATAAGCATCTTTTAAAAATGTTATAAAAGAGATTATTATAATGTTCTTAACATGTCTGTTAAAAATTATTTAAAAATATAAAAGTTTAAGTATAATTAAACAAATTTTAATTTAATAGGGACCAACACATACTTTTAGTCCTTGTAAAATTAAAATTTGCTTAATTATGCTTAAACTTTTAAATTTTTAACATATTTTTTACATACTTATTTAGAACATTATACAAAGTTCCTCCACAAAAAAGTAACTCAAAATTTGATTGTTTGGTCCAAATTTTCATTAATATAATCTTGAAAATTTGGCTTTTAGAACAATTCATATTTAATTCATTACATGTTAAAAAGCTAAAATATTTTATAAAAGAGTGTCTTACGATGTTATGAACATGTTTGTAAAAAATCTTTCAAAAATTTAGAAGTTTAAGCATAATTAAATAAATTTCAATTTAAACGGAACTAAAAACACTAAGGGAAAATTTTGTAGGGACTAAAAAGTGTGATTTGTTTTTATAGGGACTAAAAACAAAACTGCGGATATTTATAGGGACCAAAAACTTAATTAACATTTTTTTTTTTGAAGAAGTTAATTAACGCTTTTAAAAAAATAGCTTTTATGATTTAGGTGTTTTCAATTTTTTTTGACATAAAAATTACATAGTTTTTTAGTCTCCAATTGTTTATTATTGATAGTTATATTGTTATTTAATGACTTATACATTTGTATATATTTTAAGTAAAATATTATTGTATTTGATTTTGACCCGAATATAATCAAATTTTTTGAATTCATCCCTCTATTATTACATTAATTAATGAAATTGGCTTGTTTTGTTGTAGTAAGAAATAGACACATTCAACTTAAAGTATATAAGTAATTGTTGAGGTTCGCGTAAATAAGGATGAATCAAATGTTGTCTGATATGAGTTTGTTCATGATCACTGGAACACCCTAAACTTTAAAAACAATAATTTACATTAATGATACAATTATATAAAGAATTTATATGTTACTTCTTCAATAAATCATCAAGCATGCATAAATAATCTTTCTCAAAACATCGCAGTAAAATAAAACATCATTACACTGAGACATAAATAAAATATCTCAATAGTCATCCAAATAGTCATGTCTTCATACTACATATATCACCAACAATACATAGTCTCAAAAATCTCCAACAGACATAATAATGATAAACATCGAAGATCGACCCCTAATTAGAGCCCTAAATCTAAGACGTCAAAAGCAATAAACAAGGTAGCATTCAAGCTATCCCCAAACAACTCACCAAAGCAAAGTAAAACAAACTAGTCCTGCACACCATCTACCCATCCATACGAACAAGGAAGACGGTCAACCGAACGACCACTGTGAGTTAGTCCACAATTCATAATAAACATAATCAAACATAAGCATTCAAGGATTTCATGCATAACATATATACATACACATCCCTCGAAGAATACTAACACCTCATGAAAATTATCCCTCATTCCATACATATCATGCTATCACAATTCTATCATAGCACATCAAACATATTCATCTTTTAATCAAATCATCAACAAGGCACATCACTTAACAACATCAATCATTATAAGAATTTTTTAGCTCATTCCCTATTTAATTTTAATCATCAAACTATATCAACTTTTCATTTAGGAGGTATAAGCATTCATGCAACTATATTCATTTTACATAAAGCACATACTTTCTCTAATGCATACAATTCATCTAATTCATATCAATCATGTAAATCACATAAACTCTTGCTTAATCAACTCAACAAATACAATTTATCATTTTAAAATGTAGGCAAGGAAATCAACATTATCAAAGGAATCACCGAATCATAATCCTCACCTCATTACTATTATCAAAATAATTATCATCAAATAAACTCACCAAGTATAAGCATCACCAAGAATAACAAAGATCATCATACACCATTAAGTACATACGTACAATCAAGTAAATCATACAATTAGAGTTTGGTTCAATTACCCACAACCATCGACAAAAGTCCACCAATGCACATATCCACCAATTCACATAATCACAACATTCGTCAAATTTCACCAATGCACAAATTCACCAAGTCACATATTCAATTATGATACGACTCTCCAAATGTTCAAATGCATGCAATGTTCTAGACTCTTCTAGATGCATGTTGTACCATTGGATTCCGGAGAAAATTTTACGTTAATGAATCCACCAACATAATAAACACCACCAATTACATTCTTCAAATCGCCTAAATGTGACTATAAATGCATGAACTTCAAGCAAGGACTCGACAATGCATAACTCACCAACATAGACATTAACATAATAATCACCACCAATTATGTTATTCACCAACAATTGCATTATCAAATACTTACATCCATACAATCAACAAGTCATCATCACAATCAACACTAAAACAAAATCATGTTCAACACCAAACATTCATCCAATAGTCATCACTAAACGAAACACCTTCACCTCATAATTCACAAGTCATATTCAACAAGAGTCATCACGAAATCACCAAAAGAATCAACATCATAATCATCACCAACATTTAACACCTCAAAGAAACGATAAGTTTCAAATTCACATTTCACATAAAGAGAGACATTTAACCACATCTTAACATCTATCGAATTAAACACCCAATCCTTAAAAATTCATTCACATTAAAGCGTACTAACATGAATTCAAAGTCTCCTACTAGCTATCCGACCATAAAACATTAGTTTGACAAAGTTCATCTGAGTTTATGAACACTAGCATTTCCCGACAAATTCTCCAAAGCCAAAGTAAACAAATTCAAGCGCCTCAATCGAGTATACACACAAATCACATATAAGTGCAGTAGCGTATACATATACATTTCATAGGCCAATACCAACAAATACCAAAATACCTTAGGTTCGTATCGTTTCTTTCATTTCCTAAGTTATTCAACAAAACAAATCAAACAAGTTTGAATGCCTCAACTAAGTATACACCCAAGTCACATATAAGTGCAGTAATGTATACATATACGTCTCATAGGCCAATTCACCCCAATCCTAAAGTTTCACAAAAATCGTATCATTTTACCGTTTTTCAAAAAATTCAAGTTTTCAAGCAAAACCAAGTTAAAGTTCATGATTCCCATCCAAAACACTTTTATAAATCATAACAATACTAAACAACCCTAGTCCTACCCCTTTCCCTTGAGAAAAACGAGTTTTCGGAAATCTCATGTTCTTGAACCCTAGGCCTACCCTTTTCCCGCTCGGGAAATCCTCCATTTTCACACCAAAACCCCAATTTTGATCCCTTGACCCCAAATTCGACCTCAAAACTTATACAGTTGATTACAAACATAAAAATGCATTTAAATCAACAACAAACATCGGATTAAAACACCAATTCATCTCAAAATCATCATATAGTTCATTTTTCACCAAAAACCACCATTTTCTCATTTTTCATTCAAACTTCAAAAACAACCACACCAATTCAAACCCAACAACATACAAACATAAACAATCATTCATGAAGTGAATTCAAACATGTTTCAACAACAATCCCACACTAATTCATGATTCACACTCAAATAATCAAAAGTCATCAAAACAACTCAACAACAACAACTATGAAGTTTAAGCTATTAACACAACAATCTCATGAAGTTTATGTTGGAGTAAGCCCTAATAGCCAATCTATATTGACTAAGTTTGACTTTGTATCATGACATGATATAAATATATATTGTGAATATATAAATAATAAGACATTTCTTTATTGATTTTATTTTGTTTCAAAATAATAAAGTCCTTAGAATAGTTAGTGTTTAATGGAACATTAAGTATAACTTAATTGTGAGACCCCGTTAAACATAAGGAAACTATTCTTAAAGTATCCGTCGTCAAGCTTTATTGAGAAGTGGGATATCATTAAAGCATAGAAACTATAATGTGGATAGACTGATGATCACATCTCACAGATCATGGATAAAGAGTTATCAAGTCTACACATAGATATAAATATTAGGAGTAATATTTATATTGGATTTGACCCACCATGAGAATATCACATAGTAAAAGTTATGAAAAATGTCATAAGATATTCTCATAGTGATAGTGGTGTATTCCACCCTTTGACCTGAAACCACTATGTACCCTAGATGTTGGAGTCGAGTGCTTTGTCACCATTCAAAC
>Ga0315914_1003258_pt1 | contig 24698 bp, 15 predicted proteins | sample MpolenodulesMG_FD_203920 | JGI IMG/M metagenome (GOLD analysis project Ga0315914, IMG submission 203920) | Medicago polymorpha root nodule microbial communities from Los Angeles, California, United States - elongated nodules | ecosystem: Host-associated > Plants > Roots > Nodule | place: USA... | reverse complement strand
AATTGTGACCCTTTTTAAATTATTCCTGAAACTTAAATTAAGTTTATATACTCAAGAAAATTCTTAGTTAATATTAGTCCAACAAATAAATAATGATTAATGTATATATGTAGGACCGGAATGTTCTGGAAAATGATTATATAAGCAGAATGAGAAAAATAATATTAAACTGAAATGTAAAGTTATATCAAGCAAGGACCACAATGTTCTGGATGAATATAAATGCAGAATGATAAAACAATATTATAAACTGAATTTAAACTTTAGTTAAATATTTAGACAATTGTTTTATCTTGGACCAGAATGTTCTGGAGTCAATTAATAAAATAAATATTAAATTAGGACCGGAGAACTCTGGATTAATATGGTTGTGATTAATTAGGACCAGAATACTCTGGAGTCAGTTTAAATAAGTAAAGATTAAATTAAGACCAGAGAACTATGGATTAATATGGTTGTGATTAATTAGGACCAGAATATTCTGGAGATGAATAAATATAATGCGTGTGATCGTGTGTGTATATAGTGTAAACAATAAGAGAGAGAGAGAGAGAGAGAGAGAGAGAGAGAGAGAGAGAGAGAGAAGATTAACACAAGAGAGTTATCCGGGTTCACCAAACCCGGCTATTTCCAGTCCCTACACTTCGTGTGAGATTATCCACTTTAATATTCAGTTGGTAGAAACTTCTAACCAACACTATAAGGTCTTGATCACACAAGATCAGTCTGTAACCTCTATATTATCAACCTCATCAGGCTTCTACAATTTTTTGCTTCCGCACAAGAAAGGTTGGAACTTTTATATCTCAAACTATTAAGCTCAATAAACTTGAGACCTAGCTCTTTACACTTTGTATGATGGATGTTTTTAGATCGTGATGTCTCAAAACAAAAGAGACTTTTACAAACACAAATAGATATCTCAAACAAAAGAGATAAAGAGAATAAATATAGTCATGATTATGGAGTTTGCTTTGTGTTTGTTGAAGAGAATGATTGAGAGAATATTCTTGCTTTGAGAGAGAAGGTTTATCAAAGCTTTTTGTATTTTAAACTCTTGCATTCAACCTTCAATGATGTCTTCTATTTATAGAACCAGAAGACCTTGGAGAACAAGCCAGAAAAAAGTTGTTGAGCTCCAATTTTAAATTTGAATTTGCGCTCCAATGATGCTTGGAAAGAAAGTATACAAACTGTTCACCAAGAACGTTCTCCAGAACAGAGAACGTTCTTTCTGTGTAAATCATTCTCAATATGTTTGATAGATTCCAACCAGTCTTGTGCAAAAGATTTCCATACATTTTTGACAGTTGGTGTGAGCTATAACCTTGCTGTATAAACTTGTAGCCCACTTGTTGATGTCACCTTGATGTCATACGATGATGTCACTCAATGATGTCTCATGCTTTATTCCCGAGGAACACTTTGTGAAGATCATTTCCACTTGATTCCTTATTGGGTCGAAAAATGCACAGGGCTTCTGCTGATTTTATTCCATAAGAAGTTCCTAGGCCCATGTGTAAATACACTCTAGATTTGCTATGCTTTTAAATGCCATTTTATGGAATCTTGATCTCTTATGATTTTAATCCATCTTTTGGTGGGACAAGGAGAATAACCATTATTCTTGATCTTTAATTATGCACACTCTTGTTCATTAATTAAAAGATCATATTTGTCCTTTATCATTGATGGAGATGTTTGTTATACTTTGTGAACTCAGAACGTTCTCATGGACATTCTCATGAAACAATCTCACAAAATAAATTAGTAGATAATAAGATAATTAAAAGTAAATATGTTTGTTATCTTTAAAACATCAATAAAAGATTTTGCTTTCAACAAATTCAACTTGGGCAACAAGCAACGTTTCAGTCTGACAAAAATGTGTTAACGAAGGGAGAAAGTTATGGTAGCATCCAACATGGATACTATATGACATGATCCGTCTATAATAACAGCTTAATTATAGTTTTGGTGAGTTTTCATACTTATGGCTAGAATAGCATATACTGCCCTGCCTTTTTCGATTTCAGATTTCTGCATTCTTCCTGGACTATGAAGTTTTCTTTTATTTGGGAGATTCTTGTCATTTCTTATATATACGGTGGGTTATTGATTTCATGTTTGTTTGGGATATTCCAGTGATTAATTTTTAATTGTATTACCATTCTGCCATGGATATTCTAAAGAGTTTGTTATGGAGAAGTGCAGATTTAGAGTTTGTGTTGAGTTTTGTTCAAATCACAGATGGATTATATTTCATTCATACAATTAGTATTATGATATAAGAAATTACAATTAGTGTTGATGTTTGAATGAGGGTCTTGTTGAAAATGCAATGCGTTTTTTGAATTGAGTGAGGGAGATGTACATGGTACAGTTCTGCCATGCCTTCTTTGTCTTTTAGTTCTGTTTTTCAGAAAATTACAACAATAAAATTCTTTGTCAAGTGTGTATCTCTTCCCGTCAGTGTTGTTTTTTCTGAGCACTACTACTAGACTTCCTATGTGTGGAAATATAGTTAATAGTTAATAGTTAATATATCATTTAATTTATAATGCCCCATTTCATTATCACAAAAACTGTCAAATTAAATATGTATGTATTTGATTTCAATTTCAATATCAATTGTTAGCACCTATGTCTACCTAATTGTTTGTTTTGTTGTCAGAGTTGGCTCTGATGTTGTCAGCTGTTTTTTCAAATTTTTTTATGTTATTTGTTTGTTATGCTTAATGCTTAATATATGCATTATTTGAATTTTCTATTTTCCTCCACACTGCCTCATCACTGCTATATATGTCTCACAAGCTTCATTTCATGGTAAGGGTGCACAGCACACTTTAATTTTTATTGGTTACCTTTGCCTTGGTTGAATAGATCATAAATCTATAGTTTGAGAATGTCTGGGTTTGCTGATTTTGTTGGAGACCATACAGTAACAAGATTTATTGATTTTTGCTCTTCAGAGGATGAACGAGTTTCCATTGTTAATGATTGCTACTATGGGGTTGAAGAGGGTGTTGATATGTGGTTACGTGAGGATTCTACTCACTTTGATCCTAGGTTTTCTTATTTAACATTATGCCTTTTCTTATGTTATGAAACTTTGTTTGCTTACATGATATGAATCTTATTATGTTTGTTTTTATTTGTTATTGTAGGTTTAGACTAAAGATAAGTGTTGGAAAAGTTGAGAAGGAAATTATTTTCCTTCTTAATGATCATGTTGTGATGGAGGCTGCGCCCTATACATGTGATCTGTTGATGTCCTTGGTAGGTATTATGTAATATACAAGGCATGTGGTTGTTTTTTTTAAGTTTTTATTTTTATTTTTATAATGTTGACTTTGGTTGTGTTGTGGTTATTTCCTGTAGGATGGAGGATCTACTTTGTATCCTATTGAGATGGATGACTTTTTTGGGGATACCCTTATTTTCAAGGTAACAAAGAAGATGAAGGATGGTGTTGATTCTGGTATGGTCTATGTGGTTGAAGATTTTTTTATTGGTCATTCCTTTATGGATATATGGTTAAATCAGTTTCATTCTACATATGGTTCTGTTGTGTAAGTGTTTGTCTGGTAATTGATTTCAATTGGAGAATGTTGGTTGATTGCAGCTATTGTGCTTTTATTGCAGGAATAGGCTCAATATGTTGAGACCGCTTAGTTTGTTGACTCTCCTCATGATGCAGCTGATGACTGTGTTGAGGTTGCTGAAGTTGTTGACACTTCTTATGATAAAATTGATCGCTGTGTTGAGGTTGCTCAGGATGTTGACTGTCTTTATGATACTTTTCATTGCTTTGCCTCTGCTGGTATGGATGTCAAGGAAGGGGGAGACTCCAATGTGGTTGGAACAGTTGCTGATGGGGAGTTGAAACAAGGTGTAAGACGAAATTCATGGAAGCTTATGTGGAAGTTGATGGCATGGAGTCTCTTATTCATGTGACATATGGAAGGGTTGCTGAAGATGAATGATTTGTGTTTGTTGTCCTTATATGTGTTAGTTTAGTATGAAATTACCCCACATATAGTTGACATTGTTGTTGTGTATTTTTTGTTACTTTATATTTCTCTCTTAGCTAAGTTTTTAATGAAAGAAGTCATGTGAGATTGTTGGTGTTGAATTCCTAAATAAGAAATTCCTTATGTACCTGACAGTGTACTGTTATGGAAAGAAAATTATGGTGTTGTATTTGTATTTTATCCTATGTGAGATTGTAGGAAGTCTTAAACCTGATAGTTATGGCTATATGGTTCTAGGTATTGTAGGCTTAGGTATCAAATTTGTACTTATTAGATATGTGAGCAACTATTTGTTTTTTCATTGCCATAAATGCTGGGAGCTTTGATCCTATAGCTATATGTTGTGAATTTATTTATTTTCATGTCTGTGTCTTCTTCAAGGCAAAGATACAAACAATTTATATCTCTCTCTTAAATTAATAACTATATCTGGTCACATTTATAAGCAACATTTATTTTTTTAGGTTCTTCAAAATAACTAATATATCAATAATATAATATAGTATACATACATTATTTATTCAATGAATTTAAATTGGTAAAAAGTTGCTTATAAATGTGACGGAAGGAGTATCCCTCTATCTTTGTTTAAATAATTCATAATACAGCTTATTTGAATTTAGTTTTCAAGTCCATTTGTGTTGGTGATAGCAGATATACACCCTTTTATATTCTACTCCATCATATTAATACTATAAGACGAATGCTAAACAGTGCCATCAGGGCATTGGTTAAGCAATCAAAACAAGTAACTTATTTTATAAAAAGTGGTGTAATTATTACTTAATCAAAAGTCAAAACTTATATTTTCAAGATAAATTTTCTATTTATAGTTTACTTAACCATTGCCCTGAGGGCACTGGTTAGCAAGACCCATATTATAATAGGTTATTCCATTTAAGTCATGTAGGTTGTCATATGTAGGGAGCTAAGTTGATATTAGATTCATCTTGATATATGAGCATTAAAGTGTCATTAAAAATTCGTATTTTTCTTTGATTAAACTAATATAGTATTTTAATTTTCTGGGTGATATATTTTTTATAGGATCACAAGACAATTTTTAGTGATATATTGGTTTAGTATACGAATTTTTTTTAAGATAAACTTAGAATGTGTTTGGGTTAGTTTTTGCAGTGCACGTATCATGTGTTTGGTGGAGTTTAATGGGAAAGTTATGAGAAAATATTTGATTTATCTTTTGTCTCCGATAAATTATTATATGTGATTATGAAATTGAAACAAAGGTGGACAAAAGTCGTCCTATTAAATGTCACTATTTTGTTTTTTTATATCGATTTAAATTGAGTCAATCTACATTTATAATAGATGTTTTTTTTTCTTCTTAAAGTAATATGAATAAAAGTTACTACCTTCGGTCACATTTATATGCAAAAATTAATTTTTTTTTACATTGAATAATTAATGTATTCATTCACATTTATAGATGAGATGCGTTAATTATTCAATGTACCAAAAAAATTGTTTTTTGCTTATAAATCTGATCGGAGAGAGTAGATTGTATCAAATGGTTTTTATACTAAATACTAAATTGGGCGTTGTGGTGATAATTTTTGCATTCATTTATTTTTCCAATTAAGTCGTGACATATCCTACCAAATGTGTCATTGGTCATTATAATAAGTGTATTTATTCTAAACTTTTCTATCTTAGGTGTGCTATATTAGTGAAAACCATTACTTTTTTTTATGGAATTATTGCATATCCTTCAAAATATATGTGGGCAGAACATGAATTAAATGCGATATGGGGGTTTGTAATTTTTCCCAAAACAAGACAGCTTACTACAATGCAAAAGTAGTAACAATTATGTTTCAAATCCAGCTATCTACTATTTCTCATGTTTCCTATCCTACACTTAAGATAATATTTCATCAGTAGGTTGGTTACTTTATAAGTAGAGTACCAACTTCATATTTTCAAAGTTCTCCTATAAGGGCACTTGGTCATACTTCTAAACTTCAGCCATGCAGTATACCTTGGATAATTTGACGAGTGTAAAACCACCAAAGGTTGATTGGAGGGTAAAGGCTAGAGTTATTAGGTTGTGCAATGTTGAGAGTAGCATAGTGCATGGCAAGGTTAATCAACTGATATGGTGTTCCTTGACTCATGAACTGATCAATACCTCATAGGCTTTTTTTTTCTTCCTTTTGCTGGTATTTGCTTCCCCTTGGTTACAATGGATTGTGGTGCTTATTTGATTTGTTTGTATGGCTTTGTAGGGTGTTAAGATCCATGCAACTGTGCCTGTTGAATGTCTAGAGTTTTTTAAGCGGCCAATGCTTAAGGAAGATTCTGTATATGTTATTAAATGTTTTAGAGTGGTTGAAAACTTTGGGGTTTCTAGGCCTACTCATCATAGTTACAGGATCGAGTTTCTTCCAAGTACAAGGGTTTATTTGGTCGATAACTACTACATCCCGCTCTATGGATTGACCCTCTTTACCTCTAAGCAGATCAGGAGGCGTATTTTTAGATACTGTTACTTAGTTGGTAAGTTATCTGGTTTTGTTCCTTTCCTTTTTATATTTGTTGTTTTGATTGTCGATTGGTTGTGTTAGGGTTATTTTTAGAATATTAATCTTGCTTTTGACAGATGTTATGGGGCTACTGACTTCTGTGCATTATGGATATGTTGTTGATGCAAGTGACAATTTGTCTACCATCGTTAGGCTTGAGTTAACAGACGAGAGGTGTGTTGTCTTGACTCATTGATTTTAAACATTGCATTTGACACTTGAGGGGTTAACTTTTTGCATTAAATTATTGTGCAGGGGAAGATTGATTTTACACTCTTTGGTCCTTATGTCGCATCGTTCAAAAGGTTGTTAAAGGACTGCAGTAACTCTTTACCTGTGGTTGTAATCCAGTTTGCTAAAATTAGGATTGATGGAGGTTGGTATATTAGTTGGGATTTGTATGTTTTTATATATAACACAGATTTAGTCTTGAGATTTTGATTAAATTAAATGTTTTGTTAGGTTCTATTGTGGTTAAGAACACTGAGTATATTACAAGGTTGTTATTCAATCTGGTCGTTGCTGATTTGCCCAGTTCAAATCTAGGTTAGCTCAAATAATGAGTATGATGTTGGATATGTTTATGTCATACTATCTTTCTGTTGTTATCCATAGGTTGAATAATTTCCCAACTTGACTTGGTTAGAGGACTTCCAAAAATAAATTTTGACAAAGATAAAATATGTGAAGCCTGTACAAAAGGAAAACAAGTCAAAAGTAGTTTTAAAACAATAGATGTTGTCACTACTCAAAGACCTCTTGAACTTTTTCACATAGATTTATTTGGTCCGGTAAGAACTGCAAGTCTAAGTGGAAAACAAAATGGTTTTGTTATAGTTGATGATTTTTCCAGATATACATGGGTATTATTTTTAAAACACAAAGATGAAGCTTTTGAAGCATTCAAAACTTTCTGCATACTAGTTCAAAATGAAAAAGAATCAAAAATCATTTCAGTAAAAAGTGATCATGAGGGAGAATTTGAAAATGCACTCTTCAAAAAATTCTTTGATGAAAAAGGAATATCACACAATTTTTCATGTGCAAGAACCCCACAACAAAATGGGGTAGTTGAAAGAAAAAATAGAACACTACAAGAAATGGCAAGGACAATGACAAGTGCATCTAATGTAGAAAAATATTTTTGGGCAGAAGCCATAAATACCTCTTGCTATATTATAAATCGTGTTTCAATTAGAAAAATATTAAACAAAACCCCATATGAACTCTGGAAAAATAGAAAATCTAACATCTCATATTTTCATATTTTTGGGTGTTATTGTTATATTCTAAATGACAAAGAAAATCTAGGAAAGTTTGGTTCAAAATCAGACAAAGGAAAATTTCTAGGATATGCAACAAATTCCAGAGGCTATAGAATTTTTAATCTAAAAAATCAAACTCTAGAAATTAGTATGCATGTTGTCTTTGATAAGTTTGATGAACTAGTCATTAACAAAGAAGATAAAGAAGAAACTCCTCAAAGAAATGTTGAAAATAATCAAGATTCCCCTTCACAAGCTCTTCCAAACTAGTTGGAAGACTGTTGGTGACCATCCTCGTGAGCAAGTTATCGGAGATACATCTGATGGAATAAGAACAAGACGCTCTTTTATAAACAATGATGGCAACATGGCAATGATCTCACACATCGAGCCAAAAAGTACAAGAGAGGCAATCGGTGAAGAATCATGGATAATGGCCATGAAAGAAGAACTATCTCAATTTGATAGAAATGAAGTATGGACTCTCGTGCCTAAACCCAAAATATTTCCATTATTGAAACAAGATGGGTATTTAGAAATAAATTAGACGAAGAGGGTAAAGTTATCATAAATAAAGCTCGACTCGTAGCTCAAGGATATAACCAACAAGAAGGTATTGATTACGATGAAACTTTTGCCCCAGTAGCAAGGTTAGAAGCAATTCGAATTCTTCTTGCATATGCATCTCATAAAAATATTAAACTATTTCAAATGGATGTCAAAAGTGCCTTTTTAAATGGATTCCTAAATGAAGAAGTTTATGTTCATCAATCCCCTGGGTTTGAAAACACAAATAAACCAAATCATGTTTTTAAACTTACAAAAGCATTATATGGTCTAAAACAAGCTCCTCGAGCTTGGTACGAAAGGTTAAGCACATTCTTAATCAAAAATAATTTTTCTAGAGGAAAAGTAGATACAACACTTTTTAGAAAAGATGATAAAACAAACTTTCTCATTGTTCAAATATATGTTGATGACATTATCTTTGGATCAACAAATGAAAAAATGTGTGAAGATTTTTCCAATCTCATGCAAAGTGAATTTGAAATGAGCATGATGGGAGAATTAAGATTTTTTCTCGGTCTACAAATTAAACAAGAAAAAAATGGGATATTTATTTGTCAAGAAAATTATATTAAAGATCTTCTCAAGAAATACAAAATGAATGAAGCCAAAATAATGGCAACTCTCATGCATCCATCTTCAAGTTTAGATAAAGATGAAAACGGGAAAACTATTTCTGAAAAAGAATACAAAGATATGATTGGATCTCTATTGTACTTAACTGCTAGTAGACCAGACAGTGTTTTTGCTGTTGGTTTATGTGCACGTTTTCAAACCTCTCCAAGAGAATCTCATTTAATTGCAGTAAAAAGAATTTTCAGATATCTAGTTGGTACTGCTGATCTTGGCCTTTGGTATAGCAAAGGTTCTTGTTTTGATTTAATAGCTTACTGTGACGCTGACTATGCTGGAGACAAAATTGAAAGAAAAAGTACTAGTGAAACATGTCAGTTTCTCGGGAATGCTTTAATCAGTTGGTCATGCAGAAAGTAAAATACTATCGCTCTATCAACTATTGAAGCTGAATACGTATCAGCTGCCAACTGTTGTTCCCTGGTATTATGGATAAAAAATCAACTTGAGGATTTCTCAATAGGGTACGAAAATATTCCCATATTTTGTGATAATACAAGTGCGATAAATTTATCAAAAAATCCTATCCAGCATTCAAGATCAAAGCATATTGAGATTAAACATCATTTTATTAGAGATCATATAAATAAAAAGGAAATAGAATTAATTTTTGTTGACACTGAAAATCAACTAGCTGACATTTTTACTAAACCTTTAGTTGAAGATCGTTTCAATTTTATAAAAAATAAATTGCATATAGTTAAAAAACCTTGATATATAAGAATGTTCTTCAAATCAATCTCTAAAAAATTCTAAAAATCTATATCTTTAAAACTTGACTGCCACGTTTCCTTAATTAAGTGTTTATTACTACTTTATTTTGAAATTCAAATTAAGAAAAATAAACTCTCTTTGGTATGCACATTTACCAATTTTAATACAGCTAATTAATGAAAATCATCATTAATTTGAAAACCACCCGTCACAAAAAATTACCACTATCAATCAAATCAAACCTTTCTCCTTCTCTCTCTCTATTACGGTTCTCTCTCTCTAAATGGGTTGAAGAAACATACTCCTCACTTTCTTCTATAAACCATCAACTTTCCTTCTTCTGAAAAATCCAGAACAAACTCTATCATCAACAAATGGCTAGAACAAAGGGAAAAGGTTCCAAGGCCATTTTTTACGGAGACTCATCACCTTCTTCCTCTTCGCCACATCGTTCACTGTCACCGCCATTTCCTCCACCCAAAACCAACTCACCTCCGTCCTCACCCTCTTCCTCACCACTAGAAACACTACCTTCCGCCGTCACTCCTCCATCCCCTGGAAAATCTCTCGAGCTCTCACACATGCGTTCTCCATAACGTTCTTCACCTCTCAAAAACCTACTTGATGAAAAAACATGGGTTCCTGATCATGATATTGATCCAATCTACTACAATCCTCTGGCCATGATTCCACACCCTATCTTCCAATCCGAAATTCCAAGTTTCACTCAAACACCACCTTATCTCATAACAGAATTCACAAACCCTAAAACTCAAAGAACTTCTCAATCTGAGCCTTTGAAAGCTAAGCCTAAACCTTTAGCAAAGGAAACTAACTCATCTCAAAACTTTAGAACAAGAAGGTCTCAGAGATTAATCTCTGGATTCGGTACTAAAAAACCACCAACTATTGACAACACTGTCTATGAAATATTAGACTCTGATGAAGACACTTCACACGTGGCAAAACCATCAATTGTGGTCTCAAAATCTGCCTTAAACACACCCCCTAAAAAGGCTCCTTCAAAATCTCCCTCAAAAGAGGAAACTTCCAAAACCGTACCTCCACAAAATGCTCCACAAAAATGTCTCTTTATTGTTCAAAAGACTTTGGTTCCGCAAAACATGGTTGGAGATTTATTTGAGGTTCTATGCTTGATTGATGATGAAGAAGCAATTAGGTGTCACCAGGCCTGCGGTGACAATTATACTCCAATTAAGGTTTGTCGCATTTATGCAATATATGTTTAGAGTGGGTGTGTAGGTGTATGTGGGTATTCATAGTGGTGTTTCTGCCATATAGACTATGTGTAAAGCAAGAGAAAATGTGCATATAGTAATAGCTAGGTTTGTTCTTAAGATGTATTTTTATATGGAATGTGTAATTATGTACCATCATTGTTTTTTTTCCCAGTTAATCTTTAGGCCTGCTTTTGGTGCTATTACACCTGCATGTGCTGCACAACAACCCATGTCAACTGATTTGGTCCTTGGTATTCCTGGAGAACTTCCTAAGGGTTTGGACCGCCCATCGTGTTCATGTTCCTCTTCCTCGAGTGTTCCAAGTTCCACCGAAGAATCATTGGGTGAGTGGGATGCAGCTTTGTCACTTAGGCTTGGAACCTTTGATCAAGAGGTCGTCTCAAAGCCTGAGTATGCAAACAAACTCGATGGTCCAAGTTTTCTGAATATGTTATGAGTGATTCACTTTGGTGTTTTTGCTGGACTGAGTTATGCAGTCATTTGTAGTATGTATTCATGTGCTTATAATTAGCTGTCGATGGGATGTGTTTTGTGCCCACATGTTGTTGGATTATGCACCGTGTTGTAGTCTTTTGATGTTGATCTTAGTTGTTTCCATGTACTTTGTGCCTAAAACTTTGGTTGGCTGTTATATGTGATTTATTAGGCGTTTAACTGCAATGTTTATGTTTGAGTTGGTTGCTATGTGATGTTGAAGCAAAATCTCTTTTAATTGTTTTAAGGATTATAAACATATTTAAAATAATTCATCTTGTTATTTACTAATGATTTTTGTGAGAAATTGTTTCATAAGAATAATCTCAAGAATGCTCTTGGCACATAAGCATCTCCATTAGCCATTCACGTACAAAAGAACAAGTATGGAATTTTTTATAAAAGGCATTGAATCATGAAGATCAAGAAGTTATTAGTGTCTCACCAATTTAAGGAAAATACTAGGATTTGATTTGGACAAATAAATGGGCCTTAAAAAGGTTTTGACCTATTAAAAGCAAAGATCCATATCTTAAAGTATCTAAGTGACAAAGCAATATGTCATGGCATGACTTCATCACATGACTTCATCAAAGTTATCTCTCATTAGTTGTTTCACGTAAACAATTACTACAGCTTGCATAAAGCGTGTGTTTTCTCCTCTTACACTTGCAAAACATTCTCAAGATCAATCTTGTAGTACAAATTCTCATGGCTTCATCAAACCAAATGTTTTGGAGCGCAAATGAGCTTTTGAATTGAAGAGGCAGCTGGCTTTCTTAAGTGGGCAGCAAGCATCTCAAAGTCTATAAATAGAGGAAGGCTTACAAGTCTAAAAATAAGAACTTACACAACAAAGCAAGTAATCTCTCAAAGTGCAAATATTATTCACTTACAAAGTTCTTCACAAAATCAAACAAGCTCTTGCTCTCTCATTATATCTTTGATCATAATCCTTTGAGTTTGTTTTGTAATCATAGTCTCAAACAAGTGTTGAGTATAGCGTGATCCACAAAAACCTTTATCATACAAAGTTGTTGTAAGTTCTCAAGTCTATTTGTCATAATAGTTTGGGAAAGAAGAAGAAACATGCTGAGGTTCATAATATAGGGTGTACCGGACTGATCTGGTGTGATCAAGAATTTATAGTGCTAGTCAGAAGTTTCTGTTAGCAAGATACTATAGTCGACAATCTCACACGAAGTGTGGGGACTAGAAGTAGCCGGATTTGGTGAACCAAGATAACTCTCCTGTGTTAATTTCTCTTCCCTTCTCTTGTCATTTATTTTTCATTATATTAATCCAGAGTACTCTGGTCCTAACCTTAATCTTTGATATTATATTGCTATTTAAGTTAATCACTCTCCAGAATAATCTGGTTCATATTAATTAAATTAATCCAGAGTGCTCTGGTCCTAATCCAATTTTTAATATTATCTTGCAATTAATTTTAATCATTCTCCAGAACAATCTGGTCGTAATTAATAAGTAAATTAATCCAAAGCTCTCTGGTCCCATAATTAATCAGTAATATTATTATTATTCTGCTTATTATTATTCTGCTTATCTAACATTTACTAAAATTTTTATTCTTAAGTATATAAACTTATTTAAAGTTTCAGGATTAAAATTAAAAAGGGTCACAATTCAAACCCCCCCTTCTTGTGACGTTTATTGATACTTCATGTGATTTATTAGACGTTTGAGTTGGCTGTTATATGTGATTTATTAGGCGTTTCCATCTCTCATATGTATATAACACCAGATCCCAGAGCAAAGCTAAATAGCAGCCCACCCATTACACTCCAACTGCTGTGGCAATAGCAGGTTACCGACCTGTAATCCCCTGACCTTAGCCTTTTTATCCAGCCAAGGCTAAAGCTAGCCACATACAGACCCCACACGATAAACAAATAGCCTAAAAAGGTCCATGTGGCGCGCTAAACAGAACCTAAAAACAAAGTACCTAACCAAACCAACATATCAGTTGAGCGGCTGCGACAAGATAGCACAACAACAGCTGCTGTTCAGAACTGGTATCACCCCCTCCAACTGTAAATATTAGAAAAGTATGAGAGAGATATTGCTTCTAAGCTTTTCAGTATTTCATTATGATACATTGAATTTGTTACATCAGAGAGCTAGCCTTATATAGTATAGCTAGGAATGAAATGAATCAGTAACAAACTTGCCACATCAGCACAATTTGTTACTTCTTCTATAACTACACTGACTTGATAGAACTAGTATATCTAGACTTTACAATATACTCTATTACACCCCCCACAAACTCAAGGTGGGACTCTATGAGAGTACACCTTTAGTTTGTCCCTGATGGAGGCATATTTTGCTGGAGAAAGAGGCTTGGTAAGAAGGTCTGCTAGTTGTTCAGTGCTAGAAACATGAAGAACTTGAAGTTGCTTAGAGATGACTCTTTCTCGCACAAAATGGATGTCTAGCTCAATGTGTTTAGTCCTAGAATGAAGGATGGGGTTATGTGTGAGAGCAACAACACTTAGATTATCCCACAGGAGTGTAGGAGTGCGAAAAGGAACTTTGAGTTCTTGTAAAAGAGACTGTATCCAGAGTAATTCAGTAGTTGTGTGTGCCATGCTTCTATATTCTGCTTCAGTACTGGATCTTGCAACAACTTGCTGCTTTTTAGAGCTCCATGATATGAGATTTAGCCCAAAATATATGCAGGAACCAGAGACAGATTTTCTGTCATCCTGATCAGTAGCCCAGTCAGAGTCACTGTAGGCTCTTAATGAAAAAGGAGGACCAGTTTGAGAGGGATGTATGAGCAGACCATGATCAAGTGTCCCCTTCAGATACCGTAGAATCCGTTTGACAGCTTTCCAATGAGATTCTAATGGATTTGCCATAAATTGAGAAACTTTGTTGACACTAAAAGCTATGTCAGGTCTGGTCAGAGTAGCATACTGCAAGGCACCAACAATGGACCTATAAAGTGTGGCATCAGACATAGAGTCAGTACCAAATTTGCTCAGTCTGCAGCTACTAACCATTGGAGAGCCAATTGAGTTAGAGTTTTCCATGTCAGTTTTACAGAGTAAATCATGAATGTACTTGGACTGATTAAGTAATAGGGCCCCTGATGACAAATATTGAACCTCAATGCCTAAGAAGTAATCAAGTTTCCCAAGTTGCTTAAGAGCAAATATGTGATTAAGTTTGTGAATGAGCTCATGCACTTGAGGTGCAGAGGAACCAGTGATGAGAATGTCATCCACATATATTAACAAATAGATGCAAGCTCCATTTTGATTGTAGATAAGTAATGATGGATCGCAGCAACTTTTAGTGAAACCAAACTGAATTAGTGCACTGGTTAGCCTCTCATACCATGCACGTGGTGCTTGCTTTAAGCCATAGAGTGACTACACCAGAGATTTATCAACAGCTTCAAATCCCTGAGGTTGAGACATATACACTTCCTCTTGAAGAAAACCATTCAAAAAAGCATTGTTGATATCAATTTGTTGAATTTCCCATTTATAAGTGATAGCAATGGTGAGAATGAGCCTGGTAGTGACAGGTTTTATTACAGGAGAGAAAGTTTCAGTGTAATCACATCCAAGTGTTTGATTGAAACCCTTAGCCACTAATCTGGCTTTAAATTTGTTAACAGATCCATCTGGGTTTTCTTTAACTCTATAAACCCACTTGCAGCCAATAGCTTTCTTATGTGGAGGAAGAGGAACAAGATCCCAGGTTTTGTTATCAATCAAAGCTTTGTACTCAGTTTGCATAGCTTGTAGCCACCTGGGATCAGATAGAGCAGTTTTCACAGTCTTGGGGGCAAGTTCAGTGAGAAACACTTTCGGTTTTAATTTTCCAGTTTTGGTTCTTGTGATCATGGGGTGAGGAAGATATTTCTTAGGAGGAATAGGTGCATGGGGAGGGGAGAAAATATGTACTGGAGAGAGCTATTATTTATTGGAGAAGAAGGTTGTGAGGCAGATTGAGATGAGGTAGAAGAAGATGTTATGGTAATAGGGGATGTTGGAGATGGTTCAGGTATAATAGGGGCAGTATCACTATCATCATCTAAATATATAGTAGCAGGATAATATTGAGATGTAGTAGATATGGGAGATGATGAGTGAGGAAACATGGATGCATATGGAAACACAGATTCATTAAACACGACATCCTTGGAGATATAGACTCTACCAGAAGCATCTAGACATTTGTGACCTTTGTGTTGAGGAGACAAACCTAGATAGACACATGGACTAGACCTGAATTGAAATTTGTGCTTATTAAAAGGTCTAAGATGAGGGAAGCACTGACAGCCAAACACTTTGAGATTAGTATAGTCAGGAATAGTATGAAATAGTGCATGGTGAGGAGAAGATAATTGGGGTATGGCAGATGAGGGAAGCTTATTGATGAGAGAAACAACTTGAGTAAAACTGTGGTCCCAAAACTTAAGAGGGATAGAAGCATGAGACAGTAAAGTGAGTCCCATTTCAACTATTTGTCTGTGTTTCTGCTCAACTGTACCATTTTGATTAGAGGTATGTGGACAGGTTAACCTATGTATGATGCCAAGGCTATTGAGTAAAGTTGTAAACGGCCTAAACTCCCCACCCCAATAAGATTTAAGAGCCTTAAGAGAGGTTTGAAACTAATGTTGTATCAGTTGATAAAACAATTTGAAAGCTTGAATAGCATCAGATTTATTTTTCAAAAAATATATCCAAGTGTATTTGGTGAAAGTGTCCACAAATGAAATGTAGTAGTTATAGCCATAGTGAGAAGTAAAAGGAGAAGGACCCCATAGGTCACAATGCACAACCTCAAAAGGTTTAGTATAAGTGGTATTAGACAAAGGAGCATGAAGTTTATGAGATTTTCTAACACTACAAGCAACACAAAAATCTAAAACATGCTTATTATGAAATGGTATTTTGCACAAGTTTAAAATGGACTTAACAGCATTAGGATTAGCATGACCTAGTCTACAATGCCATTTATTGAAACTATCATTAGAAGAACTACTAGAATTGCATACAACAGAAGAAATTGTAGCATTATTGCAATAGGAAAGAGACTTAGACATCGAAGGCAGAAACTGCAGAGGCTTGAACTGATATAGTCCATCTGAGCCAACCACGCCTTCAAGAAGAGTTTGCTTAGAATCCTGAGATTTAACAAAGCACTTGTAAGGATGAAACTCAAAGATGACATTATTATCTTGTGCAAATTTACTGACAGATAGGAGATTTTTAGAGATATTTGGGACATGCAAAAGATCATTTAAAGACAATTTGACATTGGAATTGAAAGGAGCAGTAAATGAAGAATAACCTAAGGATTGAATCGACACACCTTGACCATTACCCATCAACACCTGTTCCTGACCATTGTAGGGGGTGCGATAAGCAAGTTTTTGAGGATTGAAGGTGATATGATGAGATGCTCCAGAATCCGGATACCAGGGAGCTTCAGAGTATGAGGAAGACGCAACATATTCAGAGGGAGGAGCCTGAAACCTTTGCATAGCAAAATTGGCCATTGGACGCAGTGAGAATTGAAGGGAGGAGCTCTAAGTTGTGCCTGAGAAGAACTAGCTTGATCATAACGAAACCAGCAGCGAGTAGCATCATGGTTGTTTCTAACACAAATTTGACACTGAAGACGATTCGAATTCGATCGGCCCCTTCCTCTTCCACGGCCGCGTCCTCTACTACGACCGCGTCCAACATTGTAATACTCAGTTCCAACTTCTTGAGATTCTGAATTTGCCGGTTTAGAAGGTAATTCAGATTGAGCAAGATTAGCGGAAACGCTAGGGTTTGTTAATTCTTGACAATACTTCTCAAATTGTGCCTCTCAAATTATGCTCAGATTCGTTTTGTGTCGGTGAAGACGCCATTGAAAGGCAAAACGAAGCTCAAGGTTGAAGAAAGCGCTTATGCAGAAGCTTGAAGGTCAAGGACCGTGAAGGATCGTGATACCATATTAGAAAAGTATGAGAGAGATATTGCTTCTAAGCTTTTCAGTATTTCATTATGATACATTGAATTTGTTACATCAGAGCGCTAGCCTTATATAGTATAGCTAGGAATGAAATGAATCAGTAACAAACTTGCCACATCAGCACAGTTTGTTACTTCTTCTATAACTACACTAATTTGATAGAACTAGTATATCTAAACTTTACAATATACTCTATTAGTAAACAACATGGGATTTTGATGAAGCTGCATTCATAATTCTGCAGCAGTTGCAGCCGATTTTTAACACTAAGTGCATTTGAATCCAATGCCTATACCTTTGGATGAATGTTATTGCTGAAATTTTAAAAATGGATTTGTTATACCTTAGAAGATTTGTTATGCACATATCAAATTTACAAACAACAATCACATTAACTAGGGAATGTGAAAAGACTAGTGCAGTAATGCAGACAGGGCATCAACCAAAAACAGCAAGACTAGGAGCAGTGACACAAACCAATATATATTTTTTCTCTAGTGCTTACTTCGTTCACTTAATTATGTACCCCTATTAGAGGTACACCCCCACTATATAAACACTACTAATGTGTGTATTCAATTTGATGTGGAACTTCCACTTTTTTCGATTCACACAACACTAGTTCTACCCAACATGAGAATTTGTGTTTAGTCTTTTAACTCAATTTCCACACATGTTCCAACAGATACAACATATTGTGCTATTCTTAATACACCATAGATATTTTGTACGTTTTTGAATGTTAGAGTTAAATTTAGCAAGCTTCAAAACACACCAGATTTGAAATATATTTTATCTCCACTTTATTGAATTGAAAACACATAGATACAATTATCCATCAAATATTGGTAACAGAATATTCCGTGAGCAATATTATCTACAATACACACTATTTGAGTTCAATTCCTTATTTGGTGGGATCTACTCCCAAAGGTGGTAAGATCCACTTAAATTTCAAATGATAGTGAATGCACCGAAAATAATGTGAGATAATGAATTGCTGGCACTTTTCCAAACTTGTTCAACATATAGTCAAAATATTTTTAACGCCCCATCTCGATTCTAATGCGAGTATTGACTAAACGACTTGTTTTTGCTCTTTGTATTTCAAATGTTCGTTAAAGTTTATTGTAAAAAGAAACTCTTTTTCACACAAATTCTGCCCCTTTTTTAAGGGGTAAAATTTGTTTTATTAAACCACTTTTTTATAAGCTCTTTTAAAACAAAAAAATATCTCTTTTACAGTTTTTTCTATTAAAAAAGACTAAATAAAATAGCAAATTATTAAATAGTATGAAACTTCTAAACACAAATAAAAAATTTGCATGCGGTTTATTGTATGGGGTTTATTGTACGAGGTTATTATATCTCACATACATAGTTTTAAAAACCGAACCGGTCTTCGATTCGACAAGGTCACTGGGTCACTGAGTTAATGGTCGAACCACTAAGTTACTGGTTGAATCACATAACTAAATTGGATTAAACCAGATGACTCAGTTGTATAACTCGGTTCTATAACAAGTTTATATAAATGTTAAACCGGATTGAACCATAAGACTCGATTTGTATCCATAACTATAAATATAATAAATAAATAAATTTGTTAATATATTATGAAAAATATGGTATAAGTGAATTTTTATTGACAAAATATGGTATAAAGTGATTTACATATTTTAATTCTTTAATTTGATTCTTATAAAAAATATCCTCCATTTAAAAATAAAAAAAATTTAGTTCATCAATATTATATTGGAGTAAGTTTGCCTTGATCAAAAAGTATCGGAGTAAGTTTGTAACTTTTTACTAAAATAAAAAACTCAACATTAATTAGATTTGTCTTCCATGTTTAAGAAAAAAATATTATTAAATTGAATATGCATCCCTTGAACAAAAAGCTTTTAGTGGCTCAATGGTTGATTAACATCTTATGTTGTCAAAAATATCAGGTTCGATTCTTGTATATTAAATTATTGTACATTTTGTTCCTCAAAAGTGGGGTTTATGGTGTATGAAGTTATCATCGTAATATGAGTCTGATTCTTCCCTTTTGAGTTTGAGGTTACACTAATGGATCATCTTATTATTTTCTCTTTTGATAAAAGCTAAGCATATGAGATTAAAAACGAAGAAAAAAATGTGAATGACATTCTAATGAACTTTAAGAGAGTTCATTACAATTGCCTCTTTTTTTTTAATAACATGAGCAATTATTTTAACTTTTTTTAGTGAAAAAATATTAACATGAATTAATTAGGAAGTATAGTTGGGTAGCTCATCCCCTTTCCATCCCATAACCAAAAAATAATAGCTATGGGATGTTCCTTCATCCCATAACCAAAAACAAACAGCTACGATGCCAACAAAAAAGCAATCATAATGTGTTGGACACCACGTCCTCCATGCTCCCTCCCACCACAATTGAAAAATATTCAACACATATTAATTACCAATTTTTAATTAATTAATCCACTAATGACGCCACACACACAAAAACAAAAACACCCAATCTTCACCCAACAAAAACCCTCCACGTGTCCCAAAACATCCACGTCAACGTAGCAGAATTGAATTAACCACCACAAGAAAAACGCGAAACCAACCACATCGCCGAATCCGAATCTTCATTTTCTTCTATCTTTTTTGTGCCCTAAAATCACAGATCCCAATAATCGTTTTTTTTCTTTTCTCTCTCTCTCTCTCAGGAAAATTAAATTCTCTCTAATTTTCTCGAGAAAGTTTGGATCATCGAATTGAAGGAAAACAAAAAATACAATCAGAGAATTATGAGCTTCCAGGATATTGAAGCCGGCCGGCCGTTCGGTTCGAGACGCGGCGGACCGATCAACGGGAAGCAAGACCCAACGCAAGCGGTGGCTGCCGGAATTTTTCAGATCAACACCGCCGTTTCAACTTTTCAGAGACTTGTCAATACCCTTGGAACCCCCAAAGATACCCCTGAGCTTCGTGAAAAGCTGTTAGTTCTTCAAATTCTGTTTTTTATTTTGATTTTGTTGTGGATTGAGCTTAATTGGATTTGGGGTTAGGTAGATGATGATGAAAAGCGGTGATTTTGATGATTTGGTGTTGTTTTATAGCTGGTGTTGAGGTTGTTTATGTATTTGAAATTTGAATTCTACTTTATAGGTTTTGGAATTGTAAATGAGAGAGAGAATTGGGTGATTGATGATGGCGAAAGAGAGGATTAGGTGTAATTGAAAGGAATTGAATGTTGGATTTAAATTGCAAGTGGGATGGAATGGTGATTTGGGATTTAGGGTTAATGGTAGAGGTTTAGAGAATTATAGATGAGTTGGGGTTTAGAGAATTATGGACGAGTTTAGATTTTTTGAATGTGGTTTTAGGATCTGTAGTCATAAGCTCTGTAGCACCGATCGAAGACGCCAGTGTCCGACATCACAACATATGTGATTGCAGTCAATTATGTAATTTTTTTTATCTGTAAGGCCTAGCACAATCGGTAATACCGACATTGTTAGGCCGGACATCTTCCGGTAATACCGACATTGGTAGCCCAGGTTTCTTCCTTGGTGTCCTGGGTTTCTGTTTGGGTTCGAACCGGTGATCTTCCACTTTTTGTGTGAGTTTATAGTGATGTTAGCCACTTCGTCTACAAAACAAAAAAAGAAGTCATTTTTTCAAATTATTACTGGTGTTGACATGTCAGTGTCAAGTCGTGAGTCGGTGCTTCATCGGTCATAAGGAGCCTTTTGGGTTTGGATGTAGGTTAGCCGAACTGGATCGGTGACCAGTTCAATTTCTAACCTGTTTTGAAAATCTTGTTTAAGTTACTGAACTGGTGAAATGGGTTGGTTATTTTGAGTTTGGTGTGGTTCGGTTAACTATAATTATTTGAACAGGCCTAATTGAATTTGCTAGTGTTAATATAAATAGTCTGTGAGGGAGGGGTTTTCTTTTTGAGTTAATTTTACAGTGACCCTTTTGTTATATATCTTAATTGAAATTTATCGGGTTGTTGTTTAGTGAACCATGGTTGTTTTTTTATTTGTGTAATGCATGAGTGCGAGGATAGAAGGTGGCACTTGCTCTCACTTAACATTTTTTGCGTGTGTCACTTGCTCCCACTGCCAGGAGTCGATTGCCAACTGGGCAGGCAAAATAAACAATGTTTTTATTGCCTATGCAATGACCAAGGCCTTCTTCCCTCCGGTGGTTTCATCAAATGGGAACTTGGGATTAAGCTATAGTAGTGACATCCGAAGTTTTCAAATCTGAAACAGGACATGCTTTGTTATAGTGGATATAACGAGTGTCCCCTTTACTTATATTCTCAAATACTAAAAACTTTTGTAAAATTAAACTCGCTGGATGGCATGAAAATGATTTAAAAGTAGATAAAATGTCAACTGCTGATTGGGAAACTGATAATTTTTTCTTGGCTTGCAAACTGCTCCCACCCCCCCTCACATTTTAAAATTTTTAATTTGGAGCTTAATTTTGAATATTGTCCACAACAAAACCACCATGTAAGTTTTACGCGTAGGCTCTAACAATGTTAGGGTTTTTCAACTTGCAGTCACAAGACAAGACAACATATTGGGCAGTTGGTGAAGGATACATCTGCCAAGCTTAAACAAGCTAGTGACATTGATCACCATGCCGATGTTAATGTAAGTTTAGACCTTTATTTTGTGCCATATATCATCTACATGTGCAGGGTAATTTATATAGATCAACTTCTGAAATGCATGAATTACACATGCGAACACACCAACACACACACACATGCACACATGTTCATACACATGTTTATTGATTTATTTCACTGAACTTCTTGCTGTCCCCTCTGTCAAATAGATAATCGTCTTGTATCATCATTCTTTAATGAATGCTGAAAAAATTATTACAGTCATAATGTATTGTATATTTTGTATCTTCAGATCCTATGACCTTAATGTCTTTTATCTTATTTCTTATGTTTCCAGGCAAGCAAGAAGATAGCAGATGCTAAACTTGCTAAAGATTTTCAAGCAGTGTTGAAAGAGTTTCAGAAGGCACAACGTCTTTCAGCTGAGAGGGAAACAGCTTACACTCCTTTTGTTCCACAAGCAGTTCTTCCTTCGAGGTGATTTATCAATCATTATTAGAGTTCCTAAAAGAGAAGGGGCAAGCTTGTGTCCCTCGGTTTCTGGTCATGTGGCTTATATTGAATGGGAACTGCTTCTGAACAATGAAGAGTAGCTTACTTACTAGTTTATTTTGTCTGCACTTGTGATCAATTGTGTTTCTTTAGTCGCAATTGGTGATTCGTTGTTATTAATTTTGATGACTTCTGCACACAATGGTTTTTAACATGGGCTTTTCTTTCTGGCTTGCAGCTACACAGCTAGTGAAATGGATATTGGTTCTGATAAGACACCAGAACAGCGTGCCCTTCTTGTGGAATCCAGAAGGTTATTTCTCATATTATTATCTATGAACACTGATTAACATAGTCATTTTCTCAAAATTATTGCATTGTTTCTGATAAGAAAGTAAAGGTTCTGCCCCACTCCACCCCCTGGCCCCCTAAAAATAAATTAAATTGGATATATTATCAATTGAATTTGATAATTAATATATGACGTGACAAACTGCACACTGATATGTAATTTTAGGTCAAATAATAGTATTACTTATCTGGCATTGTATTTTAATTTTTAGGCTTAAAAAGCCTTTATGCCAAAACCACGTTCTGTTTTTCTTTTTGGCAGTTCAAAGGAGTTCCAGCATGAGTTAATCCTATCTTTTGTAAAATTTGATCGAAAACTGATGTCAGTTATTTAAAAGTTTTTCTTCCAATTTAACATTACCTCACAATTGATGCCAAAAGCTGTCACTTCTCTGTTCATATATATTTTGTGGTTCACAATCAATTACAAGATTGTCCTATGTAGCAACTGAGCTTTCATTTGTGTTATCAGATAGTGCACTTTTCCATTCAACAAATTGCATTATTTTAGTACCTCACTCTTTGATTATTCATGCTACAGGCAGGAACTTTCATTTGTGTTATCAGATAGTGCACTTTTCCATTCAACAAATTGCATTATTTTAGTACCTCACTCTTTGATTATTCATGCTACAGGCAGGAGGTTTTATTCTTAGATAATGAGATTGCCTTCAATGAGGCAATCATTGAGGAAAGGGAGCAAGGCATTCAAGAAATACAGCAGCAAATTGGTGAAGTTAATGAAATTTTCAAAGATCTTGCTGTGCTTGTCCATGAACAAGGAACCATGATTGGTAACTTATTTCTTCTTTCATTTTTGTAGTTTTTTATTGCGCTATTAATTTATTTTCTGTACTTATTTCTTCTTTCATTTTTGTAGTTTTTTATTGCGCTAGTAATTTATTTTCTGTACTTGTTCATGGTATCTGATGTCATTGAATATATTTTGTAGATGATATTGGTTCCAACATTGAGAACTCCCATGCAGCAACCGCACAAGCAAAGTCTCAACTTGCAAAAGCTTCAAAAACACAAAGATCAAATTCATCTTTGGTAATATATAAGTTTCTTATTGCAATTTAGTACTTTCTGCAAATCTCAACCTGCTTCCATGACATGAATTTATATATTTGGGACCATGAGGCACCTCCTGAGTAGGTCTATTCTAAGATGATTGATGTAAGAGCCGAATAAAAAGACGATTGATTTAACACAGTTTTGTAGGACTTGCTTTACTGAAGCCCGGTTAACATGAATAGTTCAACTTGTTATATAATCTGTGTTCATGGTTCATAGTTGTAGGTAATTGGAATGGCAAAGACTTGAGCTTAGATAAATATAGCTGGCCTATTGTTTTATCACTTTATGAAGCATTGTTATCTGTTTGAAAATTTCGTACTATTTTACCTTTTGAGAGAGGGATTATTTATTTGTTGGCACCCCTTGCTGGGGTAGTGGTCGATGGAATATGTAACTATTACTTGCTGTAGTTTCCTACATACAGGAGTTGCTGTTGATTTTCTACCATCTTATAGTATATGGTAACATCTTTTGGTCAATGTAGCGAACTCCACTTTGTGGAAAAAGGCTTCGTGATAGGACCCAAAAAGTAAAAAGCCCAAAGTGAGAGGTGAGCTGGCAAATTGGTTGGAGGGAGAGAGAATAAACACACATGGAGTGGGGAGGATTTATGAGGTGCGTGAGAAGGGAATTCAGGGGGT
>Ga0315914_1003257_pt1 | contig 24699 bp, 16 predicted proteins | sample MpolenodulesMG_FD_203920 | JGI IMG/M metagenome (GOLD analysis project Ga0315914, IMG submission 203920) | Medicago polymorpha root nodule microbial communities from Los Angeles, California, United States - elongated nodules | ecosystem: Host-associated > Plants > Roots > Nodule | place: USA... | reverse complement strand
CCCAAAAAAGGGGCCAAAATCACAACTTTTTGTAAAAATAAAGGGCCAAAAGAGCATATTTCCCTAAACATGGCAAAATTAGGGGGTCAAAATTGCATTTTTTTTGTTAGGGGGCTAAAATTGCTATAACAGCAAACATAGAGGGCCAAAAGTGCATTTAAGCCATTAAATAACCTTGGATTTAGGGAACGAACTAAACAATGAAGAGGTGTGCTACTCTTTGTCCAACAAGCAATTAATATTGAGTGCACAACTTCATGAAAATCATGAAAGGTTAATGGTTGTTCAACATCTGCCTTTCTTTCATATGCATATATAACCTTTTTATCATCTTCAAACATTGTGAAGTTGTGAAGAAGGCTATATATGCATATGAAAGAAAGAGAAATGTTGAACAACCATCAACCTTTCATGAAGTTGTGCACTCAATATTAATTGCTCGTTGGACAAAGAGTAGAACACCTCTTCATTGTTTAGCTCATTCCCGTAAATCCAAGGTTATTCAATATTAACTCAATACTTTTTTGTTTATATTTATTTTAAGATGATAAATATTTATAATCATGTGTATGTATTTTTTTTTAAATTGTAGTTATTATAATCATGAATGGCTTAGTGAAGATCGAGAACTTCCACATGAAGATAGAGAGCTCACTACTAAAAGAAAAAAATGCTTCAAAAAGCTATTTCCTTATGCCGATGAAAGGAGTGCAGTGAATTTGGAGTTTGCCAATTTCTCAGATGGAAGAGACGATTTTGCTGACACTGATGCTTTGACTGATAGGGGTAAGATGGAACTAGTTCATGGTGTTAATGCTCCAATACTTCAAAAGGATGCCCTTAACTGCTTGCGCAACCTTGTTCATCTTCATGCAGTGAGAGGAATTGGAGTACATATTCTTTCATACATTCTCTAAAGAGAAACAAGATGACACCACAGAGGGCAGATGATTTAGTATTTGTTCATAGCAACCTTCGTCTTCTTTTAAGGAATAGTATTGCTGGAGATAAATTTGGGTCACTTGATGAATTCTTGAAGTTGCTAATTTATCTTTAGATGAACCTGATTTAGAGGATGCCTTTATCAAAGATGATGACAAATTAGATGGCTAAATATCTTAATATGTTTAATTACCGGTGCTTTTTAACAATAGAATGGTTACTTCAATTTTAGATGAAAGACATATTTTGTTTGGAATATTATTGGTTGAGGAATATTTTGTTTTATTATATTAAAATAAATATACCTAGCGGTGTCTTGTGTTTTTTAAGTTAGCGGTGTCCGTGGCGTGGTGTCCGTTAGGGGTGGGCATGGTTTAGTTTGAGATGAAAACTGAACTGTTTGCTAAATTTAAAATAACTGAATTGAATTTATTTGCATTTCGAACTGAACTAACTGTTTCAAACCGAACTGAACTGTTATTATTGATACCTTTGGAAGAAAAAAAATATGAAAAAAACAAATGAAATCAAAGTTTAGTTACTGAATTGAACTGTTTTGAACTGAACTCTTTCAATTCAGTTTTAGAACTGTAAGTAATGGTTCAGTTTTTTTTGTTGGTTCAGTTCAGTTTTTTGATTTTTTTTGTCCACCCCTAATGTCCGTGCTTCATAGTACAGAACAAAGAAAAATTGAAAACACAAGAGAAAACAATAGCATAAAGAAATGACAAGTCAAAATAGAAAGGTTAAAAAGGTCGATTCATATCATACCTGCAAAGAGATAAATTTCAGAGGTGAGTGAGTGACTCAGAGTTGTAACTGTTGTTGCTGTCCAGATCCAGAAAAAAACTCTATGGGAGGCAGAGTGGAAACTGGAAAACGATTGATTGCTTGCTATTCTAGGGTTTTGTTTCTTTTTATATTAAATATATTTTATTTTGGGCTTTCAAATACTACAGTCTACATAGCAGTCGTTGTGAAAGAAGCCCAAAGTTCTGCTGTTTTTTTTTTTTTTTTTTGGGTTAAATCGTTTTGTTTCTCAACCGTGTCGCTGCCGTGTCTCTCTGCTTTTTTTTAGGACACTACAACCTGCATCTGAATCGTGTCGTACCGGTGTCTGACGCGTGTCTGACACCGGGACACGCCCACCAACAGCAGTGTCCTTGCTTCAGAGCGTTTCAATCCAACAGTGTTTTTTTGTAATATGATTATGCGGTAAATAATTATTAGAGGTGTCATCAAACATTAAGTTTTATATTGTGGTGTCATATTTATAACTTAATCCTATTTTTTGAGAGTGAAAGCAGTCATGTTTATGCATATTCTATGAAATTTAGATGCGGTACCCTAGTATCAGTACCTGTAAGGATTGTCATGTTAATAAGTTTATATTCCCTTCCACCTATACAGCTGCTAATTATTCCTTGTGGTCATTTTTTTTTATCAAAATCTTTTATCTTTCCTATCAAAATTAGGTTGGTGGGTATACTACCATATGCATATCTAAACTTGATGAAAGCATATATAACTGATTATTCATTTACTTGGAGAAGCTGGATATTTCAAAATGCAGAGTCTACTGTTCTTCATTTCCCATTTCCAAAGCTTGGCTGTTGGCGAATCTAATATAATTATGCTAGCAACAGACTCTTAACACTTTTTTCAATACACACTTTTCTATTTGTTTAAATTCATGAATCATGAGTCCCACAAAATCGATGTGAGGCCTACATAACAAGATTTAGTGGAATTCTTTTGAATTTCAACCAATAAAAAAGTGCATTGCTAGGACTATTCAATCTACTATTTTATGTTTGATTTAAAGTTGAAAAGAGAGTGATGAAGATGAGTACAACTCACATGCAACAATGAAAATAAAAGTGACTAATTCACGTGTTATTGCAGATAATCGACAGAAGAGTTCATTGGGAGCTGTTCAGAAAAACCTTGCAACAAAACTGGTTGAGCCCAAAAAAGAGTTTGCCTCTTCTCGTGGATTTGTTGCAAATATGAATATCTTGGATGGCTTAGATAGTGATAGTTCCTCTTCTAGTTCCAGCTCTTGTTTTGGCGAATTTGATATGGATATTTCCCATTGTACAACAAGAAGATGAAAACCAATGCCAGTTAATCTTGGAATCAACTCTAAACTAAGTTGAACCGAGATAAGTAGACTTGGACATATTAGATACGAAAACATACTTGGCACATAAAGAAAAGTGATAGCTAGGTATATGAGTAACCAATTTTGGATGAAGGAGATGGAGAAAAAAGATGGAAGGGTAAACAAAACTTTGGTTTTTAGTCATGTTAGGGTAAACTTTGTAAAGAGATCTCATTATTCAATAGTTGTTGTGTTTGATTCTGTTTAATTCCGGTGGCGTCAACTGGATTCACGAGGAGACAACGTTCTCCAAGTGTCTTCCATCAATATTAATTCTATCGAGTTTTCAAATTTGTAGCAAGTGTTTTGATTTACGTCACCTCTAAAAATGAAGGAACAAAAGTGAATGGATTGCAATGTAAGAGGAGGTTGATTTTTATGCACTTATAATGTAAGATGACTTTTAACGCACGATATATCCAATGTGAGAACTTTAACACACTATCATCAAATCTAATGTGAGATTTTTAAAACTGAGTAGCACAATAGCAGTGGTCTCAAAAGTAGCTTTGATGTCATCTTAATATTTAGGTTAAGCCTTACTCAACTACAAAATCAACTGAAAAGGTGAGAAATGTCTTTCACTCAAACTCATTTATAGACAATATCGTTCAATGTATAACTCTTTTTTTTTTTTAATAAATCATTCAATGTATAACTTTTAACACATGATATCGTTCATAGTGGGACGCTTAACACGTGTATCATCGATAGATAAACTTGCGGACAATATTTATTTTTTCTTTTGAAGAAGCTAACACACACTACTATTCCTTCGTTTCTTCCTTCTTGTAAGATTATCCGTCGTCATTGAGATTTTTTGTCATTAAAGACTTGTGGTAATTTTCTATTCACTTGATTCTCTTCATTTTCTCGCCGTTTTTCAATATTGACATTATTAAAGTCTTAAATTTACTTTGATTTGAAGATCAAACGTTATCGATTCAAGAGGATTGGAACAACCATTCATCACTGCTCTTAATTTGCAATGTTTTATTTTGCTTAGGTACAGATTTTTATATTGAATCTTTAATTGAAGCTTTAGTTTTTCTACTAAGATTTGTTAACCGGTCAGTTAGAATTGTTTGTACAATGAGTTTTTTTTCATAAGAGATTCTTATGTTGTGTGTTAATCAATGTTTGAAATAACTTGTTTATAAACTTTATAAGATTCAAAATTGAATTTTAAGTAATAATATTCAAATTGAGAAAATCATTCTCTAAAAACGAAAAGTGATTCTGGGAATAATTTTGTCAACCTAATTTAAAAGCTTGTCAATGGAAAAGATTGGGGAATTTTTTTTCTAATTTTAAATGTTGACATTATTAAAGTTTAAAGCTTAATTTGATTTAAATTTAAAAATGAGGTTTTGTTTGATCCGTGAGGATTGAACAATTATCCACCGCTCTTAAATTATGAAGTTTTATTTCGATTAAGGTACGAATTTTCATATGATGCTTTGAAGTTTTGGTCTTGCTGCTAATATTTGTTAACTGATTGATTAGATTTGTGTGTAGAATGAGATTTTTTAAAAGAGACTCTTCTGTTGTGTGCTAACTAACAGGGATGGATCCATAAATTCTAATAAGTGGGGTCGAAGTCATCTAACATAGATATTTATACTAAATTATCTATATATCGGTTGATATCGTTGTAAAAAAAAGGATAGATTACAAAAATCATAACATTGTATATTTAAAAATTGAACTCATCTTTTTTTTTTTTACAGGAAAATTGAACTCATCTTAATATCAAAGAATTATAACTACTATATACGTGTCTCTTGATAGTTTGAAAGTATTGTAATTTCTTTTTCTTCATTTTCAGCACTATCAAATATATATTATCTTTCGTCACAGTGAGCTTAGCTCATTTTATAGACACATTGCATTATATATATAAAGACTGAAGTTAGAATCTCAAATTCTCCATTTAATAACGTGTATTTCTTGCCATTAGATTATTTAGTAAAAATAATATCACTCTTTCTATTTATGTTACTAGGATAATTATTCAAAAGTTCATTTCACATAAGGGTGTAGATTTTATAAGTTATTGTGTGAACGGAAGAAGTGAGAAGTCAAAATAATGTGATGCAGAATTCTCAAACCAACACACTTCGATTTTGCCTTTTTATTTTGTTTTGTTTATAATTAAACAATGCAGTATTTTTAATGGTAAATTGTTAATAGCATTTGGAATTCGTGTAAAAAATATAGTCTTCTCATCATAATCACTCCATCCAATGTTTGTTGTTGTTTGGCAAACACTTCATTCACTTTTTCACAACCTTTCCACTTGTAGACCTAGTATTTTAATAATATTTGTGTGGTAGTTTGTCTTTAATGGATTGAACGAGTTTGTATGGGGGCAAGTTATAATTTGAAGATGGGTCAACATGTAAAATTATTAGGTTGCTGATTAAAAAAATATTGAAGAAGTGGGGTCAGTTGCCCCCAATTACAACCAAGTAAATCAATGTCTGCTAACTAATGTTTGAAATAACTTGTTTATAAACTTATCAGTTTGAAAAAAGAATTTTTGAATTATTATATTTTTGGATTGGGAAAATAGTTATCTAAAATTGAAAAATCATTTTATTACTAATTATGTGAAGAAAATTGCTCTTCTCCTAACAAGATTTGTTCACTCATATAAACTGACGAAAATACTACAGCGTAACTTAAATCACGCAGATGTTAAACTCAACGTGACTTAAGTCACATTGCATATGGTGTGAGTTAACTCACGCTCATTAAAGGTTAACATGACTTAACTCACGTTGGTTTAACACATGCGTGACTTAAGTCACGCTGGACCTGTGTCCACTACCAGAACAAGAGAAACACATGTTTTCCTAATTTCCTTCATTCATTCATTCATTCATACATCCATTCCTCTAAAAAGTTCATGTTTTCGTCATTCATTCAATCATTCAACCATTCATTCATTAATTCATAATTAACATATGCATAATAGAACCAAAATTAACGCAAAATTAAACCGATAAACTAATGAAAATGTCATCAAAATGCGCATCGACGCGAGTGTAAATATAATACATGAGAATCTGCTAATATGTAATGAAAATAACTACAAATATTCAAATGTCCTAAAAATGGTAGAACACGACCCTACTCATGTGGACTATGGCTCCTAGTCCTCCTCCACGGAACCGGCTCCTCCTGCAACATGCTATACTCTGACTGGATGCCCTCTATAATGCCGGCAACGAAAGAATTTGAAAACACATCAAGACCCGCCATAGCACTATCCACTATGCGCCTTATGTTCTCGATGAGCTGGAGTGAGTCGGAAACCTGTCTAGCTCACTACTGCTCAACAATAACCTCCTCGTAAGGAGGGACATGAACTGTGTACTCAACAAAGGGCGCAAACTCTCTCATAATAGGATAAAATACACGGTAGAACCATCTGATGTACCCCCTCGCATACTTCCACTGTTTGTCCTCTAGGACCACCGGACCCCTCTCCGCCTGGCTAAGGACATGGACAACAAACTCCTGAAATGCGATAACTATGTCCTCTGGCTCAAGATCCCTAATCGTCATAGGAGGTGTCGCGTTATTATTCGGAGATCAAAGCTATTCGGTTAGCGTTTGACTCACTATTTTTTATTTCACGACTGAACTTTTAATTTTTCAAAAGAAAGGGTAAAAAGCTCTAAATTACCACAATTTTAAAAGATTTAGAGTTCGGGGGTTAGTTATATTTAGGGAAGGTGTTACCACCCTAAATATCCATAGTATTCTATGGGAATCTCTTGATTTTATTCTTTTTATTTTGTGCTATAACTTACTTGCTTTTAAATTTGAATTAAAGTGTTGATAAAAAAGAGAAATTGTTTTTATACATTTTTTATTTGATTTGGAAGGACTATATCCTTTGCCTACGTACCCGTGAGGGATCAAAACCTTGTAGTTCGGGGTAAAAATTCCGATACTAATAAAAAAATGCAAAAGAAATAAAAATGAAATGCAAAGGAAAATTAAGAATGCATGAAATGAAATAAGATGCGGGGGTGCAAGCAGTAAATAAAGGGGGTGCTGAAAAAAAAAACAAGATTGGGCCTTAAACATGTGCAGAGGCGCGTTGGGTTTCAGAGGAATCAATTAGGGCTGTTCGATCTGGATCAGGCGGTCAGAGAGGCGAGGGTGCACCCACGCACACTGAATCAGAATGGCTATATAAATAAAGATTCTTTCCTTTTTCTTTCATTTCTAAAAAATTTTCTCTCTCTATTTCCTTCTCTTTAAGAGCCAACACTCTCTTCTCTCTCCTCTGGCTTCTTCTTTTCCGGTGAGCCGACCGGCTCCGGCACGCCGGCCGGCGCGCCTTAACAGCGGCGCCACCGTGCCGGAATTAGAAACACCGTTTTTTTTTTTGAAAAAATCTTTTTTAAAACCCTTTCTTTCTTCTCTTCCTTTTTCTTATTTCAAAAGTTTCAAAAGGTTAACAAGCCATCCTAGATCTAAAGAAGGAATGAAAGTTTCATTTTACCTTTTGATTCAGATTGTTTGATTTGGTTTAGGTTTTTTTGGTGGTTCTGTTTTAGGGTTGTGGTATGGAATCGATTGGGTTGAGGTTTGTTGACTGATTTTGATGGTTTGGGGTCGATTTTTGGTTTGTTGTTGGGTGTGATGAACGTAGGATGTGGATCAGTTACTGGTGTGCGATTTTAAGATGGAGGGTTACAATTTTGGATTGGTGAAATGTTGTGATGTGTTTGGTTTGGATATTGGTTAGTGGTTTGCTGTTTTCGTGATTGTTGTTCACGATCTGGGCGAGGTTGGTTTGAGTGTGTTGTGACAGGTTTTGGTTGTGGATCGTGTTTGAGAATCTGATGTGGGTTGGTTTGAAAATTGTTGATTTTTTGTGTATATGTTGTCGTTCTATGCAGGTTGATGAGGATCGAAAGGATTGGTTCTGTATGTCTGTGTCCCTGATTCTGTAAAATTGCCTTTTGCTTTATAGCATGTAGAACCATGTTTTTTTGGAAGGAAAAGGAAATAAGAAAGGTGTTGACCCTGCAAATCTGCCACCAAAAGTGGTGCATAAGAGAAAGATTTTTTTTTGGACCCCTTTGGATATTTTTGGACCTATTGGACAAAATCTAATAAATAATAAAAATTAAAAATAAACTAAAAAATGGTAAATAAATAATAGGGTTAATTAAGTTTTTAGTCCCTATAAATATTTACAGTTTTGTTTTTAGTCTTTACAAAATAAAATCACACTTTTTAGTCTCTGTGACATTTTTCTTAAGTATTTTAGGGATCAAAAATGTTGATGGAAATTTTTGATAGGGACTAAAAATCCTGACGGAAAATTTTATAGGGACTTAAAACACTAACGGAAAATTTCGTAGGGACTAAAAAGTGTGATTTATTTTTACAGGGACTAAAAACAAAACTGCAGATATTTATAGGGACCAAAAACTTAATTAACCCTAAATAATATAATACAAAATAAAATAAAAATAAGAAAATAAAAGTAAATAATAATAATAATAAAAGATAAAAGATGGAAATAAAATAAATAAGAAAAACCAAAGATAAAAATAAAAAGGCTAATAATAAAAATAAAGTTAGAAGAGGGCCCGAATCGGAATAAAAAATGAGGTATTTTAAAATACCTCTGCTGAATATTTCTCTGAAAAGTTAGAGAATATTCCGGATTAGAGGGTGTATGAATGTAAGATTTTAGGTCAAAAATTGGGGTATGATAGATGCCCATATGTAAGTTTCTTCGTCCGGAGACTTGAAGATGAAATCTTTTATTTGACGGGCCGAAGAGACTTAAATACAGAGTACGCGATTTTTGACCTAAGATGCTATGAAATGCTCATGATACAAGTATGAATGCAGAACGACAAAGATGATTTAACTGGCGAGAAACAAACAATGGGATACCTAAATTCGTCGAAGAAAGGGATCCGACTCCGCTAGGAGGTAATGTAGTTTCACTAGGGAAAAATGGTTGTCTATTATCGTGTTGGTTCAGAATGATAGCTTAATGAAGACAAAACTTTTTAGTGACACATCTTGACCAGACAAACTAGGGATGAGACTTTGATATTCTGTTATTCGATAAATCGGAGAATGACACTTTTGATGTCCAGTTATCCGACTAATCGGAGAAAGACACATTTGATATTCTGTTATCTGATGAACCGGGGAATGACTCTTTCGACCTTCCGTTATCAGAGTAAACGGGGAAAGACACATTTGATATTCCGTTATCCGATAAACCGGGGAACAACTCCTTTTTTGTGAAAATAGAAATTGAGTGACGTCTCGCTATTTGACATACCGGAAGATGAAACTTTTGACACTTCGTTATCCGACAAAATGGGGAAAGACACTTGATATTCCGTTATCCGATGAACCGGGGAATGACTCTTTCGACCTTTCGTTATCCGACCAAACGGGGAAAGACACATGATACTCCGTTATCCGACTAATCGGGGAAAGATGATTTTGAACTTCCGGGGAAAGATGACTTTGAACTTCCGTTATCCGACTAATCGGGGAAAGATGATTTTGAAATTCCGTTATCCGACTAACCGAGGAAAGATAATTTTGAACTTCCGTTATGCGACTAATTGGGGAAAGATGACTTTGAACTTCTGTTATTCGACTAACCGGGGAAAAATGAGTTTGAACTTCCATTATCCGACTAATCGAGGAAAAATGATTTTGAACTTCCGTTATCCGACTAATCGGGGAAAAGTGATTTTGAAAGAAAAGAAATTGAGTGACGTCTCGTGATCCTACATACCGGAAGATGACACTTTTGATGAAAATGATGATTACAAACTATTCGTTTGTTAGAACTTGCCACTTGAAATGATTGAGGACCGAACTGAAAGAAGACAAACAAACAGGACTCTGGGCGACTAATGCAACCATGTATGAATGATGTTGTGTATATGTTGTGTATGCAGGAATGTATGAATACATGAAAGTATTAATGTATGAATGTATGAATACGTGAAAGTATTAATGTATGAATGTATGATTGTATAAATGTATGAATGTAGCTTGTATGACTATATAAACTGTACGTGATAGGTGAACTCGATGAGATGAGACAAGACATGTAAGATGGGAGGCAGATTGACATCGCAGTACAATCACTAGGCAAACTTCCTTGGAGACGATACTATTGTGAACAAATCGAGCCGTTGACGGGGTAAAACCCGGCACTAGGTAGCAATTGATGCCTCCTGGGGAGATATTCCATTGTTTAACCAAAAGTCTGGATGAAGTCGCCATTTGTAAACCGGCGTAGAGTGCTTTTCCACTGGCATGCTTCAGCAGTCATGCTTTTCTTTTGTTTTATTTTTCTTTGAAAATCCCTAACTTTTGCCTGGACCGCCCTTTCGGGTTTTCAGTCCACCGAGGGTATATTCCTTTTTTTTTTGCCCCTAATTTTTGCCTGGACCACCCTTTCGGGTTTTCAGTCAACCGGGACGCTCTTTATTGCCTAAGTCGCCCTTTCGGGTTTTCAACTTAGCGAGCTTTTATTTTTTTTGTATTTTGAATTGTGACAACATCTTTCTCAAAGCGGAGATCCTCTGCATAATGCTTAGCCATGTTTCTCTTCCGGAGTGTAATCGTTCTCGAGACGATGTATGTTTCACCTACTCACGAGTTCAAAGAGAGTGTGCTTGTTGTTTGTACTTTTCAAAAGATGTAAAAAAAAGTTTTGTATTTTGAAAATTTTTGCTTCACGTATTACCATCAAAAACAGAAGAAATTTTGTAAATTGAATAAATGAGAATTCGAAATAAATGGGCATAGGCTCAAATTTGATTAATTGAGTGGTGGCCTGCCAATGGCGTGGCTCCACGGATCTTTGCAAACAGTAAGTACATGGGAAAGATACATTGAGCACAATAACCGCTATTCTCCCTAACAACTTTGAATTCTACCATTCTGAGTCTTTGATTTGCAGATGTTTCGAATCAGAGGTCTTTTGATAGCTGGATGCCCCAAGTGGATCGTGTCTGACCGGATGCAGTTACTTTGTCATGATCCTTAACTTTTGCATAGATCGCCCTTTCGGGTTTTCAATCTATTAGGATAATTACTTTTGTTCATGTCTCTAATTTTTGCCTGGACCGCCCTTTCGAGTTTTCAGTCCACTGAGACACTCTTTTTTGCCTAAGCCGCCTTTTTAGGTTTGCGACTTATCGAGCTTTTTTTTTTACAGAGTATTTCTTGACTACAATGGTGTTTATAGGATGTACGAGTTCATCAACTTCCATAGTCGCAAGAGTCATTGCACACGAGCCTTCATAGTTAGGCGTCCAGTTGCCCCTGGAGTCTAGTTGGAAAGATAGTACCTTTTTGGGAACAAAATTTCCTTCTTGAAATTCACGGGGACGAACCTTCTTGTTGGAAGCTTGTTTCAACCTCTTTTGATATAGTTGTACAAGGCCATCATGCATTTAAATTCGATCAAGCTTAGATTTCAGCAGAACTCCTATTGATGGGACTTCGACTTCCACGGGAAGCACGACCTCCTTGTTGTATATTAAGGAAAACAAAGGGTTTTCCCTTGTTGAAATGTGCACTGAAGTACAATAACCATGTGAGAAAATGGTAACATCTCATGCCAGTCCTTGTAAGGGGCTGCCATCTTCTGGACAATCTTCTTTTTTTGATTGCAGCTTCGACAACTAAGATGCCCTATTATGCGAGAGATCTTGTCGGGAATCTCTTCATTCTCCTCTTCTTCTGCCTTGGATTCAGGGAACTCAAAGTTGGAAGAGAGTACACGGTTAACGTGTTCAACGGGCTTATCAATGTTTAATATGTATTAATGTTTGATTTTAGAAAGTGAATGTATGTAGACATTTAGAAATGATTATTCTTTTTAGGTTTTTTTGTATTACCATTTTTGCAGAAAAAAAAAGCACAAATCAAAACGAAGTCGGGATCAAAATGACTTTTTTTTATTAATGATGGAAAATACGCGAAGCAAAAAGCCCTACATAAATTCACTTTCGCCTCGGGCGGGACGAAATGATTTTTTTTGAAAAACAAAAAGCAATAAAAACACACTATTTGAACAAGGGAAATAGCCGAAGGAACAACAACAACGACCCTAAACTAGGATAAGCACTCCATGTATCACCAAAACTAGGCACCAACTCTTCAGGATATTGATAAATGAGGTCCCATGATTCGGTATTGGATTAGCTTTGCACATTTGGAAGTCTTTGAAGGACATGATTTTGTCTTGAATTAAAACTTGAACTGCATTCTTCAAAGCATAAGAACACTCAACATCGTCACCTGGCGCCCCTTGATGTAAAACACATGAAAGGTCGGCTCTAAACGATGCTGGTAATTTTTTGGGCATCGAAGGAGGCGCCTTGGTTTAGACCAATTTCTTCTCGAGCAACGATGAGAGCAAATCCGCATATTTCATGGGAATCGGATCAAATTGTGTCCTTGGAACCTGTCGTCGAGGCTATTGTGGTTGCTGATATTGTTGAAATTGGGGCTGATGACCCGGACTTTGAACAACATTCATGACAGGCATAAAAGCGGCAACATGTTGATAAAGCCGAATACCCTTTCACCATACTAAACTCATGCTCTTTCTTTTTTGAACTGCCAGCGGGTACACTTTCTTTGAACAGACGTCCTTCTCGGACCCCTTCTTTCAGACGCATACCCATGTTCACCATCTCTGAGAAGTCGCTGGGTGCACTTGCAATCATCCTCTCATAATAAAACTGACTAAGAGTGTTCAAGAAGATTTTGGTCATTTCCTTCTCTTCTAGAGGTGGGTTGACTTGCGCAACGATCTCTCTCCACCGTCGGGCATACTCCTTGAATGTCTCTTTGTCTTTCTAAGTCATACTCTGAAGATCGCCTCGCTTCGAAGCCATGCCCACATTGTATTTGTATTTCTGGACAAAGGCTTCACACAGATCGTTGAAGGTTTGGATCTTTGTATTGTCCAAATTCATGTACCACTTCAGTGCGGCACCAACTAAACTGTCTTGGAAGTAGTGTATAAGGACCTGATGACTATTGACATGTGTGGACATTTTTCTTGCATACATTACCAGGTGGTCTTTAGGGCAGGAATTTCCCTTGTATTTCTCAAAGTCTGGGACCTTGAACTTGTGGGGTATATGGACATTCGGCACTAAGCATAGATCATAAGCATCCTTCCCGAATAGTTCTTTCCCACGAAGAGCTTTCATTTCTCGGTTTATCTCATCATACTTCTCTTGTAAGTCATCCATCTTATCATAGGCCCCCACACTCCTTGGATGGAAGATGGGTCCGTTATCTTGTGGGATGGTATTAACCAAAGGAGTTGAGAAGGTCGTGGAAGCTTGAGGAATTGGTGCACCAGGCGGAGGAACATGAGTTGCATGCTGAGTAGTAGCATAAGGAGCCCCGAGGCATCAGAATGGATCATTTCACCGAAATTCAAGGGCATGCCCCAAGGCATACTACGTTATGGAGTAATGACGGGCCCCATCCAATTAGGGACATCAGAGACAATTACTTTGTCCTAAGTGCTGGGAGGAGGAGGAGGCGGTGGCTGATTCTGTGTAGTCACCAGCAGTTTTACCATGTCGGTTAATTGCTCCATATCGGCGCGCATGGATGTCACTTCTTCACGGAGTGCCTGGTTCTCTTGTTCAAGATGCTCCATTTTCTTCCTTTTGAAACTAAGAATGCAAAATGATGCACAATGCTTATGCAAAAAATAGACACATTTTTGTTAATTAGAGAAGGACTTGTCAAAGTAATTGTAAACATCATAAAGGGTCATTGTTTGATTTGATAATTTGAAATATTTACAAACGGTTCTCTTTTTTAAGAGCAAAAGCAAAGCCAAGGACAAAGTCCCTAACGAAGCTAAGGTCTAGTTAAGATTTTTTGAAATTGTATTTCTTGGTGTTCCTCTTTACAAGGTCCATACCTCTGATGTTTAAAAAAAACTCATCTAAGTCCTTCGATATGAATGAGAATTTTTTTTTTATGAATGTATGCATGATTATGCAACAAGAACGATCAAAACATGGTGGGGTTTAAGTCCATAATGTTGGAGTTAAGGGTAAACGCACCATTTGGTAGAGACTATGGTTTAACATGTACCTGGATTCTGGGTTCTACCAAGTTCCCAAAGTCGTCAACCCCTTTTGAATATTATTGGATTACAAGACTGACTCCCGATCCAACAACACTCGTAAGAGTGTCTCGTTTGAGTGTAGTATCGCGTATCAACTAAACCAAGAATACTCTTGATTAGCCACCGCACTACGTCCTAAAAGTACAAGATGGGTTAAAGGTGTTCTAAAGGTCCTTAGCTTCGTAGGACACTTAAAAGTAATAATGCCTAAACGCGACTACACGCGCCGACATTATCACCTTCAAGAGGCCTCCACTAAGTGGGGTTGTATCACATGTGCCAAAACCGAAGAGTACACTTGGTATGGGACTTTGAATATGTCATCGTCCTATCTTATGTTGCCCTCAAGTCCGGGTTAGGACTTATCTCACCACTCACGTAAAAAGGAAAAAAAAACATATATACACATATTTCCAACGTTTATTTATATACATATATATATTTTAGCAAGTTATAACACAAAAAGTTAAACAAAGCCAAGTTAGGCTCAACCCTCTTAGAGGAGGTCCCCAGTGAAGTCGCCATTTCTGTCGTGTCATTTTTCGAAGATCAAAGCTATTTGTTGAGCGTTTGACTCACTAATTTTTATTTCACGACTGAACTTTTAATTTTTCAAAAGAAAGGGAAAAAAGTTCTAAATTACCACAATTTTAAAAGATTTAGGGTTCGGGAGTTAGTTATATTTAGGGAAGGTGTTAGCACCCTAAATATCCATAGTATTCTATGGGAAACTCTTGATTTTTTTTTGTTGTGCTATAACTTACTTGCTTTTCATTGGAATGACAACTCTAGATGCATGGCAGCAATGGCAAGAGGTTCATAAACAGCCCTCACCACCAGTTGTGCAACACGGGCAAAATAGTGTGCAAGGTAGCAGCTCAGTTTGGGAGAAACCGCGCGAGACGTGGTTGAAGTGCAATGTGGATGCCGCGTTCCATAACCGTAACCATATTACATCTTTTGCGTGTTGTGTTAGAGACTCTCGTGGGCAATTTATTCGGGCTCAAACAAAATGGCAATGGGCAAATATGACAGTTTTGGAAGAGGAGGTAGTAGCCTTACTCGATGCCATTCACTTTGCTGATGTGAACAGATGGGGACCGAGTTGTCTTCGAGTCCGACTCAGCTACTCTAGTGCAAGCTCTAACGTCGCCGGGCGATGGTGATTCAGAATTCTATGCTATTGTTTCTAGTATTATTTATCAGTTATCTTTGCATTCCAACTTCGAGGTGAAGTTTGTTAGGAGACAAGCGAACATGGTTGCTCATAGTTTAGCTAGGGCGGCCTGTTCTTGGGCTAGTCACCGTATTTTTGATTCTTATCCTTCTTGTACTGAACATTGGTAGATTAATGATAATAATTAACTTTGCTTTGGCAAAAAAAAAAAATAACTTACATGCTTTTAAAATGGAATTAAAGTGGTGATAAAAAAAAAAGGAGAAATTGTTTTTTTTACATTTTTTATTTGATTTGGAAGGACTAAGTCTTTTGCCTACGTACCTGTGATGGATCAAAACCTCGTAGTTCGGGGTACAAATTCCGATTGATTTGTTTTGTGTTTTTTTTATTAGTTTTGAAAAAGTTTTAAAATAAAAGCCAAATGACAGATAAGAATTTGTTTGTATTTTTTGATATTAAAAGAAAATGACTCAAAGTATAATTAAATTGATTGAAATTTGAGTTAGAAAGAATAAAAATAAAGGGAATCACTTGATACTCAAGCATCTACACACAAAAAAATAGTTCAATAAAAATTGACATATATGCGATTTTCTCTGATATATTTATTAGAAATAAACAACTCACAAAAAATCTAGAAGTAACATCATAGGGAGACAATTTTTCTCATAGGAAAACTGAAAATTAACCTCACCAAGTTGATATGTTGTTGGAATACTATTAGGAACATGTCCAACAACATCAGCTTTTTCAACAACAAATTTTATAGCAGGATCAAATTTAGGATAACTAATCGTTCGACAACCATGCCCATAAAAGTCATCGTGACTCAAGGACCTAAACAATTGGAATTCATTGTTGTTTGGATCGACCAAGGTTGCTTAACGATCGATTTGATCACCAAAATCTCCGACAAACATATTTGGTAGCATTACGGCACCTTGAACACAAGATTTTTTTTGTCAAAAATGATTTTGAAAGGGATATACAAATATGTGCATCATTATGGATGAATAATTTAATATATGAAGCATATACTCTCACATAGTTTGCATCAAACTCCACGTAGTATGTTCCATATTTGATCTTTAGTGTGTTTACCACGTATCCAAATTAGTTATGCGGATCTAGAGGCACTAATACATAAAAACAACTGATAAGGCTAGTCATTAGCAACATTAGAAGAAGTTAAAATACAAAAATATAATAAAATAAAAATATGAAACAGACGAATATAGATCAAGAAAATATACAAAAGAAAAGTCTCCATATTACAATTAGTCATTACAGAAATGAGAGATGAACAACAATGGACGATGAGTTGACAAATGAGAGATACCAAAAGCAAATATTTGAATTTATAAAGTAACGGACAGATGCGTAATTTGTATATATGGGAGGGAAAAGATGAATTTTGAATTCGTATTTCATATCTCAATGAATCTCTAGTTATAAAAGTCTGTTAAATTTCTTTTATGGTACGACTACTTATGGCACGTTATTAAATGTCACTTAATAGAAAGCAATGTGGAAGGGAAAATCCGTTCTAATCCAAAGAAATGGGGGACAATTATGTCTTTTCAAATGGTTTGGAGTGAAAAATTAGGTTTAGGGTTAACTTGATCATACAAACTTTTATAATAAGAGATAGATGTATTTAAAATAATTGATTTCAAGTAAGAGTTTATTTTTATAATCTTTTTTCTTGGATTTGTGTTTCATTTTCATTTTTTATTTAAATGATTTCTTTGTTTCAAATTCATGATTTAGTATTAACTTTTTTATGTTTGGAGTAAAATAATATTGGCTTGCATCTTTACTACTTGTTTTGGATTTACATTTATTGTGAAAGAGAGCGCTCACAAAGTGAGAATTTAGTTCTTATAATTCATATATTGAGGATTGGTTTTGCTATCAAAAAGGCTTAGCGGCACAACTTATAACCCGCTTGTCGTCCATTCATGTGTAATTGTGTGTGTGTGTACATATAATTTATACTTATTGAATTCAGTAATATTATACGACCTATAACAAAGTTAGCACAACTTTCAAGGCCCATATGTTGGCCCATTTTGATAGCTCATTGCACACACTTTTAGGATTTTTATTTTAAAAAACAAAAAAAAGTGAGGTCATTTTTATAATTATATAAAACATCAGTGACTATTTGTATATTTAGTTTCTTCTAGGTTTTGAGACCATATATATTTGATAACATTCCTTCGTTTCTTCCTTCTTGTAAGATTATCCGCCGTCATCGAGATTCATTGTCATGGAAGACTTGTGGTAATTTTCTATTCACTTGATTATCTTCATTTTCTCGCCGTTTTTCAATATTGACACTATTGAAGTCTTAATTTTATTTTGATTTGAAGATCAAACATTATTGATTCGCGAGGGTTGGAACAACCATTCATCACTGCTCTTAAGCTGCAAAGTTTTATTTTGCTTAAGGTACAAATTTTTATATTGAATCTTTAATTGATGTTTTAGTTTTGCTACTAAGATTTGTTAACCGATCGGTTGGATTTGTTAGTCGAATGAGTTTTTTCATAAGATATTCTTATGTTGTGTGATAATCGATGTCTGAAATAACTTGTTTATAAACTTATAAGCTTTAAAATTGAATTTTTAAGTAATAATATTTAGATTGAGAAAATTATTCTCTAAAATCAAAAAGTCATTTTGCGAATAATTTTGTAAACCTAATTTAAAAGCTTGTCAATGGGAAAGATTGGGGAATTTTCTTACTGATTTTCAATGTTGACATTATTAATGTCTAAATCTTACTTTGATTTAAAGATGAGGTGTTGTTTGACTTGTGAGGATTGGGACAATTATTCATCACCGCTCTTAAATTATGATGTTTTATTTCGATTAAGGTTTGAATTTTCATATGATGCTATGAATCTTTGGTTTAGCTACTAATATTTGTTAACTGATTGATTAGATTTGTGTGTAGAATGCGATGTTTATAAAGAGACTCTTCTGTTGCGTGCTAATTATTGTTTAAAATAACTTGTTTATAAACTTATCAGCTTGTAAATATAATTTTTTAAATATTATATTTGGATTGGGAAAGTAGTTATCTAACATTGAAAAGTCATTTTATGAATATTTATGTTAAACTCATTTCAAATCTTGTCAATTGGAAAGACTAGTACATTTTCTTGGTCTTTTTCTATATTGAAATTATTGAAGTCTGAAATTTACTTTGATTTAAAGATCATGTGTTGTTGAATTGTTGAGGATTGGGGCAATTATTCGTCACTGCTCTTAAATCGTGTAGTTCTCTTTTGTTTAAGGTTTGAATTTTGATATTGAAGCTTTACATAAACCTTTTGTCTTGCTACCAAGATTTGTTAACCCATTGATTAGATTAGTGTGTAGAATGAGTTTTTTTTCATAGGTAATTATTATGTTGTGTTTTAATTAATTCTTGAAATAACTTACTTATAAAATAATAAGCCTATTAATTAAATTTTCAAATAATTCTATTTGGATTGAGAATACATTTCTCCTAAGCCTATCTTGTTTTTTTCACAACAATATTGGATAAAATACTTTAGGTATAATCCTTCAAAAATATTTGAACTCTGTTACTCTCAAGCCCATTTTCTTTGTATGTAAACTATAAAGTCCATCATATTTTTTCCTATGGAGTTTTCCATGTTACTATTTCATGATCTGAATATGGAAACAACTTGTCCTTGGTCTAACTAATCCAAATTTGTCTTGAAAATTTTGCTATTTATGTGTTTGTGTGTGTGTTTCAAAGTATTTTTTTATGTGTTGATTTGGAAGTTGTTTTGTTGGTATGATTGATAGTTTCAATGATTCTTTATTTTCAAAGTTATGCAATGTGTCGTCTTACAACCTTGATGATTGTTTGTTCATCCATAGAATTAATAGTGAGTTTATTTGTTTGGTTTTCTTATCTTGTTGTGTTTTCTAATGATTTAGTGAATTTATTTAAATATTTAAAATTGAGGAAAAATATCGGAACTAATTTGTGTTTCATATTAATAACATGGGTACTAAGTACCATTGCTAATGGAAAAGCAACTCGAAATTCGAACCGGATCTGTCAAGCTTTCCAGACCTAATGATTGGAGAAATCGGAGCAATATGCAAAACATGAGCATCTCGGAGCTCATTTCCAAGCTCAGAGACACGTTCATACAAAGGGATTTCGATGCTGTCGAAGAAACCCTAGTTGCTAGGGAAGCAATGTTCAAAACTGAAATCAAAGAGAAGAAGAAGCAAATTGAGTTGTTAGAAAAGAAATTTCAAATGGAGAGGTCGGATAAGGTTCGTCTGGAGATAGAGCTGAAGAGGGTGAAAGAAGAAAGGTTTAACAACGAGTTGGTGAAGAATGGTGGTGTTGTGAAAGGGAAATTACGGTATCGAAGGTGTATTGATGAGGCTGCGAAAAAGAGAAAGATTGTTGATTTGGAAGATGAAAAGATTGAAGAGAAGATAAGGGCTGGTGAACAAATGATGAAAGATGGTGGAGGTGGTTCAGGTATGAAAATTCAAAGTTCTTGTTTGATAATTATGTTTGTGCATTGTTGAATGTTACTTTCTCATACTCATATTAAGGTTTTGTTTGGGGAAAAAAAATAGTGGATAGCGATTGATGACTAGCTTATAACTTAGCAGATAAATTAGCTTGTTGAATTTATAGTATTTGATAAAATTAGTGGTTGAACTAACTTATAAATATGAAATCACATAAAACATATGTTTAATTAATATTTAATATTTTCAAGTAAGATGACAAGGGTAAAAGTGAGAGAAAAAATGATAAGTTATAAGGTTTAAGTTAGAGATTAATTGAATTAGCTTATTTAATTAAGTTATAAGCTAGTAATAATGAGCTTTAAGCTCGTGAGAAAAATATGTTACCATCCGAATCTTGTTTTTGTCATTGTCTAATGTGCCTTACTTATTGTATCTCAATCCAATTAACTACTTTACTGACAACTATATTAATAAGGGTACTTTGAGAAATTAGTGAAGCTTTTATTTATCTCATGATGTACTTTGTAAGCAAAGTACTTAAGGGTCCGAAACAAGATATCAGAAGATCAAAAAGATTGCTCTAACTTTAATGAACGAGGTTGGAAAGTCCGTGAAAACTTTCTGCCCCTTCTATAATAGTACAAACCGACCAGCCCATTAAACACATGTTATTCATATCATAATAACTTGCGGAAAGGATGGCGAAATGTTCCGTAGAGTTGTCTGAATTCGCATTCTAATGTTAGGAAGTATTCAAAACTCAATTATTGGCCGACTTTGTTGCATAAATGACCCCTTCTTTTTGATTTAATCTCATTGTCTTCATGAGCATGAATGCCATATTTCCTTTCTTTTATCAAAACCTTAAAAGTAGAAATCCAATCTTTGATATTTTTTATGCAAAAAGGAGAATATAATAAATAAAAATAAAAGATACATAGATTGAAGGGACATTAAACCTGATCCAGGTACAACCCAGGTGGGAATAAATCATGAAATACAGCCTAGGTAGACCAACCCTAATTAATCTAACAAAACAAGCCCTCTTAACGGGCGCATCCCAGCGTATCTCCGTACAAACTATGGCATGGCTTCCTTGAAGAGAAAGAAGATTTCATCAATAGCCCTCTTATGCTTCTGCTTCCAAACATAGATAGATTGAAAGAGACATGATAATATTTTTGTATGAACAAGATTGAATTAGTATTTTTTTCATGAAAAGATTAAATTAGTGTTGGTGATTAGAATTTATTACCATAACCATTTCCCTCTCTTGGGGTGATGGACAAAGAGAGGGAAAAATCTGTTATTTAATGAAAGGTTGTGAGACCTAATTTAGTGGAATTCATTTGAACTTAAACCAATAGAAAAGTGCGTTGCTAAACCTATTCAATCTGCTATTTTATGTTTGGTTTAAAGTTGATAAGAGAGTGATGAAGATGAGTGCAACTCACAAGCAACAATGGAAAGAAAAAAAATACTAATTCACATGTTATTGCAGGTAATCGGAAGAATAGTTCACAAGAAGCGGTTCAGAAAAACCTTGCAACAAAACTGGTTGAACCCAAAAGAGATTCCGGCTCTTCTCGTGGATTTGTTGAAATTCTGAATATCGTGGATGGCTTAGATAGTGATAGCTCCTCTTCTGGTTCGGATTCATCTTTTGGCTAATTTGACTTTCTTCAATAGCATCAAGAAGATAAAAACCAATGTCAGCAAATCTATTGGTATTCATTTGTAATGTTAATCTATTGGTATTCTATGAAACTCCAGTCGTCTTTGTTAGTCTCTTCGTTATTTTCTCTAAAATAATCTTTTGTTGACATGGTATCTAGAGCATGGTTTGATCCTCCTTAAATTAGTGGTTGCTTCTGCCGTTAAATTTCCAAAAGCTTAGGACTGTGTTGGAAGAGTAAATTGATATTCTTTTTGTTGACAAAGAAGGTATGGTGAGAAACGAGATTAATATCTCTCTCTTTCAGAAGCGATCATTCATTTTCAGTTATATATATAAAAAACACATAAAATTATTTTTTATTCATATGTTTATTTGTATCAAGTAACGATGGTTTGAGTGAAGGAAAAACCAGTTATAAGTTCAACGAAGGAAATTTGTTACCGAGACATGAGGAAGACAAAAAATGGCCATTACGGTGCAGAAATTTGAGACCCATGTAGAAAAGTTATGTATGGTTAGGCACTTACGATATAATTGAACAAGCAGCACAAGCTTACGATGCACCATCCATTTCATATTCTTTTGAAAAATACATAAGCTTATGCATGAAATGGCTGCTTCATCGTAAGCTCGTGCTGCTTGTTCAACTGTATCATAAGTGCCTAACCATACGCAAGCATTTCTCCATGGGTCTCGAATTACTACTCCGTATCGGCCATTTTTTCGTCTTCCTCACGCCGCGGTAACGAATTTCCTTCATTGAACTTTTCACTAGTTTTGCCTTCACTCGAACAATCGTTGGCTGATACAAATAAACAAATGAATAAAAAAAATAATGTTATGTTTCTTCTATATATAATTGAAAATGAATGATCACTTCTGAAAGAGAGAGATATTAATCTCGTTTCTCACCACACCTTCTTTGTCAACAAAAAGAATATCAATTTATTTTTTCTCTTGTCAACAAAAAGATGGATGGCTGGAACATATTTGTTATTGTTGTTCGAAATTACCCTTCTTAAAAAACACATCATAAAACTATTAAAGGAGTTGTGACTTTTAGCTTATCACATGTGAATTTAATCATCAATAAGGACCTTTTAGTCCAAAAGATACAGATATTTATATGCATTAGTTACTCGATAAGACTTGTGACAAGAGCCATAAAAACAAAGGGAGTATAACACAGCCACGTAGTGAAATTAAATGCAGTCATTTGATCAAAGTAATGGTTCAAATTCATTTCAACTAAAAATCCACAACACAAGCTAATGAAAGGGAAAAAAAACTACACTTTCCAATACAGAGATATGTTTGATGTCATTCAAGACCCTTGCTTGAATCTGGGTAAACATGTTTCTTCACATCCATTTTTTTTCTTTCAGAATCATTCTGATTCATACCAAAACTAAACCTCACCTCCTTCTATGTTGGTCGCTTAAACTAGAAACTAGAGTTGTGATATTTTTCTAGGTTTGTTTTGTTTCCTCAACCCCTTTATGGTTCTTATTTTGTGTATACATGAAGTAGCTTTATGACGTTTTTTAATCTTATGAGTTTTCTCAAACAAATGGAAATCAATTTAACTTTACTAGATTATTGATGGTAATATCTGTAAGACCCTTAAACCCCACATACAATATTAAATCATAAATGCAATAATTAATCATATAATTTCAAGGTGTTACTATTTCATCAATCTAAATCATGCATAGATCATCATGTACATACACAGTCGCAGTGGAAATAACATTTCAATTAAAACAAAGTCATATATCAAATCTCAGATACATCATCAATGTGAACTTAATGGTTCCTCAAACATAACTACAAATTATAAATAAAATATCCCAACATCCTAATTAGAGCACCGCTAGATAAGACTCAAAAATCGAAAGCTATAAAAAGACGAGAAGGCACCAAGCCGTCCTCGGATACTCACGCCGACTAGGCGACCAAAAAACCACTGGAGGGTAAGATATATGTTCAACATAAAGAAGATATGAACGCATGCATAGTATTAGGAATCACAACATATAAGCATATATTCATCTTAAGCAATATCATGTTCACATGCATTCTAATTTGATTAATAAAATAAATACAACAAAATCTCAAATCATCGTCACAAGAATATAACATGTATTCACATCGTCACAAGAATGCATGAACATCTCATGTGACTCAACAATGCATATATTCACACGGCTCAACAACTAATCATCAACAACATCGTCATTTATATATTCACTGTCACTATTCATCATCATCATTTTCAACGTCACTATTCGTCATCAACATTTTCAATGTCACTATTTATCCTCATCATCCTTATATCATCATCATATATTTATCACATCAACATCGTCATACATTCATCACATCATCATTTATTCACATCAATAAGTCAACATCATCACTACATCATTATTATCACTCAGTTTACAATTAGTTAAGAAATGTTACAAACACATAACATTTACTAAAGTAATCATAGTCCACCTTAGACATTTCATCCATTCAATTACTATCCAACACAAACTACCATAAAGCGTATGAAACTACTTCATTTTACTTATCATAAATATCCTTTGGTTGATAGAAATAAGTCCCGAACTCTTAATAACAAGTTTGGGAACATTTGGAGTAGTTAAAAAAATGCATTTTCATAAGTTTTGGAAGTTGGTAATCGATTACCATACTTGGGTAATCGATTACACTTGAAAAACAGCAATTCTAGGAAAATTTTGCTTGTGGTAATCGATTACCACTCCCAGAGTTTGCAAGTACGAAAGGTTGGGTAATCGATAACCACTGTGTAAAAACTCAAAAATCAGCTTTTCAAACACAATTTTCACTAAATAATCACTTCCAAAACCCTTAAATTAACCCCCAACATATTTTAATCTGCCAAAAACAATACCCTAGGTTATCCCCTTCAATTATAAACACTTAACACACACCAAAACATTATTTCCACATCCAAACTCATGATTTTCCAACCTCTTTTCCAAAAACAC
>Ga0315914_1003256_pt1 | contig 24713 bp, 11 predicted proteins | sample MpolenodulesMG_FD_203920 | JGI IMG/M metagenome (GOLD analysis project Ga0315914, IMG submission 203920) | Medicago polymorpha root nodule microbial communities from Los Angeles, California, United States - elongated nodules | ecosystem: Host-associated > Plants > Roots > Nodule | place: USA... | reverse complement strand
AGAGTGTCCATCAACCAAATATATATACGTATATATGATAAAAAAAAAAAGTCAAGTTTTTTTATGAAAGTAAAAAATAATATTAAAATATGGTTTCGGAAAACAAATAACAGTTTTTTTTTGTTGTTGAGAAATATAAATTATAACACAGTTTTTTATTCGTTCCAAATGTATAAATATATAAAAGTTAGGTGACTTGGTACAGTTTTAAAAAAAAATTAAATCAATATTTTTTTTTTGAAGTATCAATATTTAATTATTAAAATTCGTCCAAGTTTCAGGTAAAGTTTTAGAACAATTCTATCCATTGATATTTGTTAATATTAAATCAAAGGTTCATGTTAAATTGGCCTAAGATAGAGAAAGATCACAATTTCCCCATGCTAAACATCACCTTCTTGTATATGTTTGTATTAGAAAATTAACTCCTTTTTTTTTTTTTTACTAAATCATACCTTTTCAATTTGGTCCCCTAAGTTTAATTCTGGTTCCCCCTATACTTATACCAGCTCAAAATACATCCAAAAAATGAAATTGAATGTGCAAAGAAATGCATAAAATGAGTATAACACAAGAAGATATCACTTAGATATTCATTGCAATAACAATATAAGGGTAATAGTGACCGTTACATTTCAATCAAACAAGAAGAAAAATAGCATAGATAAATGAATAAACATACTAGAAGTAAAGTAAACAACCTATTCACTTTCTATATAAATATATGTCAAAAAAGTAGAGTCAACCGTTGAAATCCCAAACGCGTACACCCAAAAAGAAAGGCCAAATATCATGTGCCAACATTCAGAATTTTTTTTTGAGGTATTTGCTTCATTTGCCATAAGATTTTTCAAAAGGCCCAAGTCTATAATCAGCCAGCCTTGAATTGTACATTGCTTTCTTGTACTCCAACCACGTGAACTCTTTGTACAAACTTTCTTCTTTTTTTAACATTAAAGAAGGTAAAGGCACTATCTTTTCACTCAAGGGTGGTCCTCCAAAGTATATCATCGACAACCTTGACTTTGTTGTGTCAGCCAAAACCCTATGCTTTACACTTTTAAACCTACCATTAGTCAATACCTGCATCATTTTCAACCCACACATGACATAACCAAGTTAGAATGTTTTGATATTAAAACAGACCCCCACTTCAAAAATTAATATGGAATACATGTGGGAATGTTTCTTTTTGGGTACTCAAAAAGTTTAGTGACACTAGTGTCAACACCACATTTAAAAAGAGAAAAATAATTGAGAGAGTAAGATCCTCTACGATTTGCAACTCGATCAAGTCTGATGTCAATTTTTGAATTGATTGAATGGTCTCAATATTTAAAATAATTTAAAGATAAACATTAATTAGTGTCTTAAAAACACTCGGTAACATGACTAATAAGTGTTGAGAAAAGTCTTGAATTCGAATCTTGTGAATAAAAAAAAGTTAAAAGAATAAGTTATTATCGACAAAGTTTGTAGCAGCTATTTTGCATCGATAACATATCGATTACTACGAACCTGAAGAGTATCACCAACATTGATGAAAAAAGAAGTGTGATCAGGTGGAACTGAAACCCAAGTTCCATCAGTGAGACAGATTTGCAGTCCTGATGTGCTATTAGATCTCAAGACAGAAATGACTTGTGGGTCTGTATGCTCCCCAAACCCAAGCAAATTTCTTCCATTCAATGCTGCTTGTTGCACCTCAGGGCACGGTGGGTAATGGTTAATTCTGAAACAAGAATCACTTTTCTCATCTTTCAATAACTTGCTTAGCACATTCCTTGGCTCAATCCCCAAGCCATCAGCCATTAATTCCAACACTAGACAGCACATTTTCTTCATTGCAGCAATATAATCTTCCACAGCAGACCTACATAATACCAAAAAGTAGCTTTGAATGAAGTTATAAACACATTACTAACATGAGAGAAATGTTTAATTTATACATGTTTGGATTCACATGTGTTATAGATACATCCTTATAATGGATTCACTTTTGTCGTGGCAAAACTTAACATACACTATGTTCATGTTGTGAAAATTAGACCGACCGGTTCAACCAGGATCAATAGTCCTATAGTGGGGTTGCGCCGCGGTTTGTTCAGCTGGTACAATTTTCATTTTTACATAAATTACTTTTTATTCTTTATTAGTCATTCGGTTCAACCATGATTGACCATGCTAATGTTCAAAAATTGAAAAGGAAAAACAGGGGACTCTGTTTTGAACGAAAACATTACATTACAATACCTTAGATTTTGTCGATTTTCACGGTAAAAGGAAAGAGACTTGTTAGAGATAACATCAGGATTGGTATTAAGAAGGATATATTCAACCCAACCAACATCACCATTTGAACCAATTCTCTTACTTCCATAACCAAAAGGATCAGGAGGACCAGCTCTGTCTTTCTCTGACTGTGGTTTTTTGAAAAACCTTAGTGCTTCATTTTCCAAATTGGACATAAATTCCAAAGGAACTCCATGGTTCACAACTTTGAAGAATCCAAATTCCTTACAAGCCTTTACTATAAGAGTTTTTGCTTCCGGGTCTGCAAGGTCGACGACAGGAATACCATTCAACAAAGTTGTTGATGGTTTGCATGACTTGACAAGTAAGAAATTATTTAATGTTGGCTTAGACAAAACAACCATGGTTTTTTTTTTTTTTTTGGGTATGATGAAAAAAAGAAGAGATAAAAGCAATATAAGTAAGGAGGAGAAAGAAAAATAGAGATGAAGGGTGCTTTAAATGGAGAAATGGTAATGCATGAAAGTTAAGGGAGGGGCGTTACAAATTATATAGATGACCCATCTGGCTCTCATTGTCACCTTGGCACACACATTTATAGTATCGAGCTAAGAGAAAGAGAGAGAAAGAAAAGGATATTTATGTGGAAATAAAAAATTTTCCTTGTCAAAGAAAAATATATTTTTCTTTTCATTCACATTGGTTGAATTGGTTTTGTACCACTTTTTGAAAGATCGATATTTGCATTAGTATTTACTTTAGGAAAGCAACTTAAAAGAACTACAACTATGTACATTTGTTCACACTTGCACTTTTTATCATTTTTTTTTTATAAACAAGAGGCACATATACCTACCATATAAGCTTCAATTAGGACAAATGGATTAGGTTAGAAAAACCGAATTGGAATTCCTATTCTATCTAAAATAATTATTAATATAATTTTACCTATTTTATGACTTAATTCTATATTTCTATAGTCTGTTTTTTCCAAGAAGCGGATGATTAAGATTTAAGACTTCTTTTTTTGTTGCAAATGATTAAGACAACAAAAAATATATTAATGAGTCCCTCAAAAAAAAATATTAATGAGAATTACCAAATTTTTTTTGTCAAGTAGCCTAGTGGCTAGAGCTCACACAACTTAATTGTGGAGAAGTGGTGTGTCTGGGGTTCGAACCCCGACTCCTGCATATAATATGCATTATCCCTACCAACTGAGCTAAGCTCACGGGGATAGAATTGTAGTGCTTTACCCCAACCCTTCCAGAAATTCTCGAAGGCCAAGGATGAACCAAGGCCTAAGAGGGGGTTTGGAAATAGTTTTCAACTAGCAATAGACGCGCCTCGGTTAGAACTTCACTAGCTGCGTCATTGCGCAAAGATTTACCAACTTTAATGAGAGCATGATATATTTTATTCAAAGAGGGAATTTAAATGTAAATTTCATTCAAAACTAATAGAAATAGAAGGTCTAATTTTTATTTTTGTTAACCCTACAGTTCCTAAGGAAATGACACTCTAGTAATAATTTGTAGTTTGGTTAAAAGGCAAATAAAGTCTGATCAATAATTGTTTCATCAAAGAATGAATGTCTAATTATATATGATAAGCCAAAATGCAAGTTGTATGTTTTTGTTAAGAACTATAGAGTATATAATTTTTGAAGAAGACTACAGAGTATATAATTAGAACTAATTTGTCCAATGATTTTGTTCTTCGAATGTCTAAAAGGAATGTTTTACTCATTTGATGTATTTGTCTATTTTATTGAAAACTAATTTCGTTGAAGAGTTACACATGCGGAGTTGACACCAATAAAGATAAAATATTTTTTGAAAGATCATTAAAAAATACCACAAGTCTTCACTATTCAATAGTAAAAGACAAATGAATAAGTTTGATTGCTAACAATTCAATATGGATAACTTTATCCACATTTTATTCATGGGTAACTAATAATTTTTTTTAATTTGCATGAAATAATCAAAATGGACATGTAATTTTTTTAATTTGCATGAAATAATCAAAATGGACATGTTATTTGAGACTAAAGAGTACGATGGTCTGTATCTTGTTATAGACATTGATTCATCAATGCATAGCTGTCTCATTTGTATTTCGATAGAAGTGAGACAATTTGGTTCACTTTGCATGCGCAACACAGTGTTCATAAGTGTCAAAATGGAAAAATAGAAATCAATAAAGTTTAATTGACTGCGAGATTGCAATATGTAAAGTCAGGTTCAAACCTGGAATTTTTACTTATTCATTTTAAGTAATGAACTTTTAATCATTAGAATAATCCAAATAAAAAAAGGAAAAATATAATGTTCATAAGTTCAATTATTGTTATTTATTTTTTATGTAAACTATCATTCGAAATTAATTCATATGAAAAATTAACATATAATGGAATAAATTATGGAAAAAAATCTTCAAATAGAAATAATTAAGAATCTAAAATGTTACATGAAAACAATTCCCAGCAGATGGGTCCAAATCCAATGTATGTCGCATCAAATTTACATATTCCTCTTCACCTAGTCTAATTTGAGCACCATTTTTCTCACACTGTTTTTCTCTAAACCACTGTCCTACAGTGTAGGAAAATGATATGAATTTATTTTTTTTATCTAAACTGTTTAGTAATGCATTCCTTATTATTTAAGCTATTGTAATTAATTTTGAAAAATCAATTAACTTGATCAATATTATAAAAATTAAAAAATCATAGTCATCAAATAGATGGATTAAATGAACCAATCAAAAATCATTTAATTAAACAAATTATTTGAAAAAAATACAATTTTTTTTGTGCAAACCGGATATTCTCTGCACGCAACTACAGAGATTCATCTCTCAAATCTTGTGGGACCATAATGAACAATAGATTTTCCTTAAAAGTTTTAACATTGTTGCATGCCCAAAGCTGAACTAGAACTCAAGATCTCGATTAAACTAAAAGAGATTTATGTCATCTTATCTAAGTGTTCGGGTATAAAAAATAATACAGTTTAATCATTTGAAAAATTAACAAATATAGATATATTAATCTAATTCCTGAAGAAAATAGTTAATATAATAATAACATGTTTTATATGACAACAGAAAAAAAAAGGTTATGTAAAACAAAGTATGGAATATGAATCATGCCATATAGCATCTTCCCATTCAATTTTTTTCATCAAAACAAATTTATGCAATAAATTATTTTCATAATTTGATATTCTTAAAAAAATAAATTAAATTGGTTGATTCTTTTTGGAAATAGATAAATAGATTAAAAACCAATTTAAATAAATTACGCGCGTCATTTACATCAAAATCTACTAGGCTTAATTATAAATCTAGTCCTCTTACTTTAACCCGCTCACAAAATTGGTTATCCTATTTTAAAATCACTCAGTTCTGATTTCTCCTCCATAGTTTCGGTTTTGATATTTTAAATAAAAGTACATACAACTTGATGATGTAGAATGAACCTCACCTATAAAAATTCGTGAAAATCCTCTATAAACTCCAATTTTAACTTCAAAAATTATTCATTTATATAATTTACTTAAATTTTAATTACAATTTTAGTCCTCTTATTTTTACTCACTCACGAAATTGATCATCGTATTTGAAAATCCACCAATTTTGACACCTTTTCCAAATTTTTGGATTAAAAAATTGCGATTTTATATGATTAAATTGACATAACATATGATCGGATAATGAAGAATATCTAGATGGATAATTTTTTTACATGTGATTAATTAAATTACATAAATGTATAATTTATAAATTTGGATTTGAAGTTTTTAAGGAGTTCTCTAGTAATTTTATGAGTCTTATCCTTCAATATCATTAGGTCGCATGTCATATCATTTAAAATATGTCAAATTGCTATTTTATTTTAGTTCACATATATGTGGGAGAGGAGAAAAGTGATGGATTTTAAAATAATGGGAGCAATTATATGAACGGATATGAAAATAGGAGGATTAAAATTGTAATTAAGCATTTAAATAATGGAATGTAAATAATTAATCCATCTAGACAATTCTACATCATCAGATCGTAAATCACATCATTTAAATGTCATATCATCGTTTTTAAGCGATAAAATCCGAGGGGAGGGATAAAAAGGGTGATTTTAAAATGCGACACCAAATCCGAGTGAAAATAGGACATCGTTTTTTTCCTCAAAAAAAAAAAATTGTAATTTAACTAATTTATTAATATACAAATCAATTCAATTCTTTAACAGATACATCAAATCTAATAATTGTGCATGGGCATATATTAAATAATTTATCAAACGTGATGATTATTTAAAATAATTTGTAAACCAATCACTCTAATTTTTGAAGGGAAACCAAGCACTCTAATTAATCCATATTAAGTATTTGATTATATAATGGAAATTACTTTACAATTTCAAACTTTCCCTAATAAACTTAAATCAATAAAAATAAATGTGTTGTGGATTCAAACATTAAACCTCCAAAAACAAGAAATGGAGGGATCTGTGTCAATATTGAAGTTCCTGACGTTTTCCTTATATTCGATATTTGTAAAAAAAAAAACCTTATATTCGATATCTGTAAAAAAAAAAACTTTATTTAGACTAAAGAGATACATACTAGTGAAGATTTTTTTGGTTTTGATACTAGTGAGAATATGAATAAGTTTATTTGAGTATATACTAATTTCTTTTTAATAAAAAAATGAGAATCCAAAATTCCGAAACACACACATATAGGAATCTTATGCCTAAGCAACTAATATAAGAAATGTTTGTGCATTTTTCTAAGAAGCCAAAAGGATATTAATATTAAACAAGTATCATCCCAGTGCAAGGTTGGTTTGATATTGTTTTACATTATGTTATTCGTACGAAGTTTATAAATGTTTTTGTTGCTGTATGTTTAATCACCGTCGAAGAATTTGTGAGACATATATGATAAATTCTTCCCTTTTAAACGATTTTTTTCGTACATAAGAGTTGGGGATTGAGCCACTTATCACTTACTTAAACAGTCCAAATCTCTTACCGGTAAGATCAATTCATTGTTGGTCCAAGTGAAAATGAACACAAACATATTAATGAATTACATTATTTTATTTTCGAGGCATTAATGAAGTACACTGTAACTTCATATTTGGAAAAATAAAATAATGTATTTCATTAATTTCATTAATATGTTTGTGTTCACCTTCACTTGGAAAGAAATTGCAATGAAAAGAAATTGCTGAAAGTTGCAGCGCTAGTACTTAAATATATTTTTCTATTGAGTTGTCATAATCAAAGTTTTTTTTTTTTTTTTGCAATGTCATAATCTAAGTAAGAATGTGGCCATTTGGAGAAAGAAATAGAAGCCTGAATTACCTGCAACCTTCCTAAAGAACTATATTGCAATTGAACTATGACGTAGATATTCTTAAACTAAGCCTTTCTCTCACAATCCCATATATTTTCCAGGTCATGTCCTACGAGATATGTTTGATTCCATTTATAAATCTGCATATGGTAAAAATAAATATAAAGTTGCTTCCTCATTTGTTTTCCACAAATTATATATTAAGAGTGTGTTTGAATGAGGTAATTGAGAAATTTAAAAAAATTTAGAATTTTAAGCAATTTAAATTAGGGTTTTGCTAGAAGACACCTTTTATGAAGGTGTCTTTTAGCAAGTTATAACTAAAAAGTAGATAATCACACTTTGAGGTGTGGCTTGCTAAAAAACACCTCTAAAGGGTGTCTTCTAGCAAAATCCTTTAAATTATTTAATTAAGTTATTTTCATTTCTCAATACTTTTGTTTGGATAGAGTAATAAAAAATTCCATTATCGTCATTTTTGGACAACTTATATTAATTTTAAATTTTTGAGGCCAAATTTGAAAATTGAATTAGGGGTCAATTTGAAAATTTAAAAATTTTTGAGGGGTCAAAATATAATTTCTTTAAAAAATTTAGGGGTGAATTTGCAATTTTTTGGAAATTTATTGGGTCAAAATGAAATTCTGGAAAATTTAAGGACCATAATGCAAAATTTGAAATATTATAACAATAAAGAAATTTGAAATTTTTAGCTTTTATTTGTTATTTGAAATTCTCTAAATTTGACTTTGAACAAAATATTTCATAAATTTCCATCATTTTGAAAATTCTTTAAATTATTATCCAAACAATGAGTTTCATCTCAAAATATTTGAATTCCCTCAAAATATTACATTCCCTCAAAACATTCTCTCATCCAAACACACTCTAATATTTTTGTATTTATTTTTTTGGTTATTAATGTTTCTGTATTTTATAATAAATATCAAATAGACTACCAAAAAAAGTTAGGATATTAACAATAAAATTTATAGCTAAAAAAAAGAAATTTATCCCTAATTCTATTCCTATGGTTAAAGATGTCAAGTCCGTCAAATAAAAAAATGTTAAAGGTGTCATATTTCACGCCTTTAATTTTTGTTGATAATTCAACTTTTTGTAGTTGTGATAATATAATTTAACTTTATATTTTTTTTGACAGATTTAACTTTATATGTTTTGCACGTTTTCAATGAGTAAGATTATATATATGTATGTATATATCCTAAAAAAAAAAATCTACACACACACTATGATCTTTTTAAAAAAGAAGTCATTATACTACATTCTTGTACAAAAAAAGTTATTATACTACGTATATTTTTTTAATGGAAAACGTTCCCATATAGGTTGGTCTCTAGATCGATATGCATACTCCGCAAGCGTTGATAACTAGATGAGAGTCACTTTTTAGACGGAAGTTGTTCCACCCTTTTAGAGATGCATACTCAATAGACATAATGGCAACTACCAACTCAGCATGCAAAGCAACAATGTAAGCTGCAAAGTTGCAACCAACTAGATCAACCTTGTCATCCCTGAAAATTCCACCACAAGACGCCATGCTAAAGCACCTTTTGCAGCTCCTTCTGAGTTCCCTTTGATCCAATTTTGTCGTGGAGGCCTTCAACTCATAAAGCAAACAGATTGCGAGATGAAATGCTAATCGAAATGAGTGCTTATACATAGATACACATAGGTGACATACACCCCTCAAACTCCCACACATAAATGCAATATGTGGTAAACTGGTAATGCGGGTCCAAAATAATTACATATCATTTGTTACACATTACCAAAATACCATCCCACATGGGGTGTGTACAAGAGTGGTATGGAAAAAGGGTGTCTATCTATATTTTTCCAATAGAAATAGAGTCCTGGTAGATGGACATCCATAGTTGGCAACCCACTTTGTACACCCTCTTGCTGGCATGGTAATTTTGATATTTCAACACTTAATTGAGGGCAGTTTTGTCAAATTCATAAATTATGAAGGAAAAAAATGAAAACAGTTCAAAAAAATCAGCACATTTTCTCTTCCTCTCCCCCTCACTGTCCCTCTCTCCTCCACCGACATCGTCCGCCACTCCTTCCTCCTTCTCTCCAGCGTCCTCAACAACACTCTTCTCTATTTCCTTCTCTCTCTGCCGTTTTTGTCTTTCTCACACTACTCTTTTACGGTGACGACGGCTGGGCTCTCACCACTCTTTTTAAGTGACGACATCGGGGGTGCAGATATAAGCTTCGTCCTCGTCGACGGCGTCGTGAGGTCGTCGAAAACATGATTTATTTTTGCTATGGCGGTGGGGTGGTGAGCGCAGATCTACAATGGGAAAAATGAGGTTGCAAGTGCGTTGAGAGAGGACAGAGAAGGTCTGAGGTAAGAACGGCAGACGGCGGCGGCGGTGGTCAAAGGATTTGGATGAAAAAGTTGTTGGAGATGGAGAGATATACAGGGGAAAGAGGTCGGAGCTCGGGACCTTCTTCTTTCTTCTAGATTGATCATTTTTCTTTTTCTTTGTCTTTTGTTTTAGTATTTTTTTTAATAGTTTTTTTTTGTCATGTCATCATGTGTATGGGAGGTACACACTTTAAAGGGTGTTTATCTATCTTTTCCGTAGAAATATTACAAAAGTTGTCCAAAAGTTGATGGGATTGCCATTGCCTATTACCGGCTAGGGGTGCTCGCGGTGCGGTTTGGTTCGGTTTTAAGATTAAAAGTTATTTGAACCGCAACATGAAAAAACATGCGGTTTGGTTTGGTTCGGTTGACTTTTAAAATAAATTCTAAACCGAACCAAACCAAACCAAACAATTGCGGTTTGAGTTGGATCGGTTGGTGCGGTTTTTTCGACAAAATACAATTTTTTGTTTTCAACATTAAAATCGAGTTAGAAAACTATAACACAATATATTGTTTTACCAAATTTAAAATGTGGACAAAAAGTAATCCTATTATGTAAGAAAGAAATGTAAAAGGTTAAACTTTCATCATTATATAAAATTCCAAGTAGCATATATATAAATATATTTTTGAAATAAAAAGAAAAGAAGAAACTTAACAAGAGAAAAAAATATGTCATTTTATAAAAGTTTTCATTGAGTTTCTACGAGTATCAGTCTAGCGTTGTTCTTATGTTGCGGTTTGGTTCAGTTAGTAAAATAAAAACCGCAAACCAAACCAAACTATGCGGTTAAGTAAAAAAAGTGATATGAATACATTCAAACCAAATGCGGTTTTTTGCAGTTTCGGTTTGGGTTGGTTTGATTTGCAGTTTTTTCTACTTGATTGGTTTGGTTTTGAACATCCCTATTACCGACCTACCATATAACATCTTAAAAAATAGAGGTAAGACAATGACAAATTCCAATCCATACAGAGGATCACATATGATGTTGTATGGCTGCCTTTGCGAAAGACTAGCATGCAACAAAGTAGACCATTTATTATGACTGTAGACAAGATCCAACCTTTAATTAACAACCAAACAAAATTGATTTTCTCGGATTTGTGTAATAACCCTTTGATTTACACAAACACTACTAAATTTTGTACTTTTTAATGAGTTAGAGTATCCCTTACACTCATCAATAATACACTTTGCTTATAAAAAAAATCATTGATTAACAAATCTAAGGTAGAAACAGGTGCACACTTTTAAAAATAAGAATCATTGATTTTCGTATTTTACACATTATTCATTTTAAATTTAAGGGTCATGTTAACTTGTGCCCTTAGGGCATATGTTAAGCATTAATGTCATTCTATTAGTGGTAAGAATTTATTGAAAAAAAATTAATATTAAACATTTTAAATAATAAATTAACACAATTTCCAATACATAATTTCTATTAGTGGAATTCATAACATTTGTCCTAAGGACACAAGTTAACATTTTCCTAAATTTAAATCCACATTTTATATATAAGTAAACTTATTGTTAACTTTTTATATTAATTTTAAAAGTGTGTATGTTGGATAGCACATCACCAAACATTAAATGAGATTTTTTTATAGTAAGATAAAATGACAATAACCACTTCAAAACTCACATACATAAGTGTGGAAGATCACGAATTTGAACATAGATTATGATGTTCAGTCTATCAATTTCGACATTTGTGAGTTGAGTTAAAAATTGTGCTCTTAAATGAACATTATTGTCACAAGCTATGATTCGTTAATTTTCTTATCCTAACCTATGTGGAGTAAATGAAAGCGAAGGGTCTTTCATTCTTATTGTCATCAAGATGTCGTTGTATAGAAGCAAGACAAGTTCTCTTGGATTTATTGCTGTATATGAGTACATTTTTCATAGGACTTAATATGGCTGACCTTACAAAGAACTAATACTTCGAATAATTAAGTAAAAAACGTCTTATTCATGAAGACAAAATATTTAGGCTGAAAAATATATAGTTTGCCTAAATAACAAAACAAAGATCTCTAAGAATTTCACTAGGAAGCGATAATATTGTGTTATAGTTGTGTTATAGACAGAAAACTGTCGATTATTTTTTTTGACAAAAGACAGAAAACTGTCGATTTTTTTTAAAAATAAACCATTGCATCTTGTAAATTAAAACTATGGCTTGCCATATGAAAATTACTAAACTATAATAAATTTCCTAACGCGTTTTCCATTTTGACAAGATAAGCCTAGGGTTTGCTTATATATTTGATTGAAATAGTCAATCTTTTTCACATCGGTATAGATGTCTAATTAATTACACGTCTCCAAAAATACTAAGAATGTATAGCTCCATATCATATCTTAGTTGAAGCTAGGAGATTAACTAAGAATTTCAACTTCTTATGAGATATTCTCACCGGTACTAATTTGAGTGAGTGAATTTAACTTCTTCAAAAAAATTGATAAAATGACAAAATCTGAATTTCATCTTCTTGAATCTCTAAAAATTGATAAAATAAGAAAACATTAAACTTTTTAAAGTACAGTGAATATCTTAATTCTTCCCTCAAGTTTTAATTGTAACAATCAAGTCCCTCGACCTCCTTTCATTAATTAAAACTCTCAATTTTTCTTAATCTATTGAAAAATTCATAATTTTGATCGATTAAATTGTTTTATACAGTACATTTTTTCTAATTTGGTTTTGTATCCGAATGCGGTTTGATATTGTGCTCGTGATTGGTGTTCATTTGTTAGAAATGACTAGAGTTAGTTCCACGTTTATGGTTTTGTATGTTTGTATTATCCATTTGGATTGATCTTCACTTTCATATGTGGTTTTTTGAGTCAAACCTAACGTTTGTATTTCCTTGTTTTTTATTTAATCAACTTTTTCTTTTGCTTTAAAAAATAAATATAAAGTCCAAGTTTTCTCATCTTCCTGAATCTCTTTCAATAAAGTTCTTTTAAGATTATCTTATACAATCTCACCTGAATCTCTTTCAATAAAGTTCTTTTAAGATTATCTTATACAATCTCACATCTATCACCAAGCCCAAATCTTTCAATAAAAAATGAGAGTTACGTGGACTTTGGTAAAGAAAATCGATGGTATAATATTTCATTAGATGGCATAACATTTCATTAATTTGTGAAATAAATTGGACTGAAATTGCTGGAAAAGAGACTAAAATCACATGTTAGTTAGCTATAATTAAATTTTAATGCCAAAAGTTTCAAAATTTTACTTATTTACATTGTGTGACAAAGGAAAAAAATTCTGACAAAGGTATGCACATGTTTACATATACATATTTAATATTGCCCATTCCATTTAATAATCGAATGTCATGAAATCGTTGGCTAGATATACCAAAACATTAAAAAGTATAGACAATATATCGACAATATGTTTTATGGTGGCCATTTGTTTAAGCAAAGATTTAGTTCTTGTCTCTATAACATATATATACACTGACATACACACGTTCACAAACAAGACAATGTAAATGGAAGTATACCAAAATTTTACTTGGTCAAATTAGAAGACCAATTTGACCATTAGCTAGAGTGAATATCCTCTAATTATATGCCTAAAATCAAAAGTGTAATGACAAAAGCTTAAGGCAAATGGCAATCACTTTCTTGATCTAACTAATGATGTGATACTTCTAAGTGCATAATTGAATAGGAAAAGAAAAATAATCTTTGCCGTTTGAACAGTGTATTAATTCTTTTGCCCGTGTGAATTTAGATCAAGACCTCTCAAGTTTCAAAGTTTGAACCATGTCTCAGTCAAAGCCTGCCTGTAAAAATGCATGTTGAGTGGTCTCTGCTTGACTGACTCACTTGATTATGAAGCTGAAATATGTGTTCGAGTTTGTCACGGCTTCTTACCTACAGTAATCAAATATTTTGGCATGTAAATACGTGAGATATTGCGTGAATTTGGTTGTGCGACGAGGAGAATTGATTTTAATAGAATTGATTTTGATTAAAAGTAATTTTGAATAAAAGTGGTTTGTATTTGGATGCATCCGTCTAAAAGTGAGTTGAAACTTTAAATTTATATGTGAGAATTAATTCTAGAATCAAAAACTATAAATTTTAGTTTCAAGTAGAATCAATTCTAAAAACAGAATCAATTTTAATCGACAACAACCAAACATATCAGAATTTAGGCCTCTAGAATCAATTTTGTTTCCTCTAAAAGTGAAACCAAACATACACATTGTCATTGTAGTCTTTAAAGTTTAAATACTTTTGTTGTCTCAAAATAAGTACTCTATTTGTAAAAACAATCGTTTCTAAATAACCGACATTTCCAATTTTTAATACAATAATATTAAAATGATCTTTTTTAATTTGTATCACTTAATTAATTATCTTTATTTTATTTATATATTTTTCTTAATTTTTTTGAAATTGTCTCGTATTACACTTCGTTTTGGAACGTAGAGAGAATGTCAATAATACAAACGAATCTTTTAGTTTAAGTGTATCTTCTATCTATTAGGAATTTAATGGACCATAGATATAAGAATGACTTCATGGTTGGAGAAGTTGAAAAGTCGAGTGATAAGTGTTGGTCACGAGGGGTGTTGGAAGATCATTTTATAAATTGGACTTAAAGCAACCAAATAAGTTAAACTAAACACCACATTTGAACTTGAAATTTTAAAACATTGAATGTATGAGATATCTACTAACATATGATGTTCAACATCCATTTTTTTATTGAATGTTTTACTCACATTTGATATACCAACGATAAAAAAATAAAGTTGTCGCTCATCATCTTCTACATAAGAAATTATCGGCCAATATCTTCGCCGCAGGAGTATGATGGTTTTATAGAAATCAGAACTCTATTTGTTTCTCTAATATTTCTATCCCTACCCATTGTCTTGCCATTGAAGCTTGTAACCTATCTACCACCCTTATATCTTATTTCTCTAGCTCTCCGGCCTTAACGATTGCAGATAAATGGGTTCGATGGAACTCCTCTAATCAATCTTGTATCATTCTTAATGTCGATGACAACTGTTTAGAAAATCCCATCATAGTAGGATTTGGAGGTTTATTTCGACACCAGAGTGGACGTTGGATTGAAGGTTTTTCAAGTTACATTGCAGGCACATCTAACATCATACTTGCTGAGTTTCATGTCATTCATCGTGGGTTGTTACTTGCTAAGGAGATGAACTTTCAAGAGGTTTTCTGCTATACAAATTCTCTCCATTGTGTTCAAATCCTTAAAGAGCTAACCCTAGATTTCACAAGTATGTTACGTTGATTCAAAATATCAAGGATTTCCTCAATCTTGACTAGCTAGCTTTCATTGATCACACTCTTCAAGAAGGAAACAACTGTGCAGATTTCCTAGCATTAATGCTTCTTCTACGTTGAAGTATATTGTTCACACCTCCTCTTTGACGTAATTACCTGATCTCTTTGTTTTAGACTCTATAGGAACATGGTTCCGTAGACTTTAGTCTTTCTTTTTGGATGTTTTTGTTCTTTTCTTTTCCTTTCGCTTTTGTTAACTTTGTAAAAAAAAAAATCACAAGAAATTAACAACATTAATTAAATTTGTTTAAAAAAGTAATGTAATGAATTAAAATAACTCACAACACGTTGGAGAACCCAATTGATCAACAAAAAGACACATTTGAATACTAACTTCGGTAACGGAATCCACTTTTGAGAATTTTTTTACTTTGGATAAATTAATGGACTATAGTCTATAGCTACATAGATTCACATTCAATTCAAAGAGTCAAAGACCAAAGTCTACCCGCTTCCTATATATTTGGATTTGGGTGATGAGCTGTCCTATCCATAGTACATGAAGCTAAGATAAGATGTGTGTCTTGTAGGAAGAATCATTGTCCTTTTACTTTTACCCAAAAGATACTCATTTTTCCTCAAAAGAAAAAAAAAGATATTTAGTCAGATTTACCAATGACTGTGTACGATCTAATTTACTCAAACATCGAATATTCATCATCTATCGTTGCTCAATTCTTGTAGCTAAGAACTTGTTTCAAGTGAGAAGATAAAGTGAATGTGACTTGCATAAAAAAAAAGTGAATGTGACTTGTAAGAATGATTGGTTCTTATATAAGAGAACTCGTGGAATTAATTTTAGGTTCTTAAGCAATTGCTATGTTTTCTCTCCAAAAAAAAAAGCAATTGCTATGTTAGAATAAAAACTTGACAAAGTTGCGTGTGACCTAATCCCATAGAAATGAATTCAACCGTAGTCATAATTTTGGAGATGTCTTGTTATAATTGCATAGTGGAGGAATTGACGAATGACAATAAATTGGATAGTCAAGACTCAAGAATCTGGCTAGTGCAATCGAAAATAAGAAAATGACAAGCTTAGCTTGGCTAGAGGAGAAAGTTAGTCATAGTTTGTTCGTTTACCATTCAATCTTTGTTTCAAAATTTCACTTGTCACGTCCATCTTTTGGAGAGAGTGATTTTTATTTCAATTTTTTTTATCCATCTGATTTTTAGGGAATGTGCTCTGATAATTAGAGTTTGTTTGTGGGACAAGTAAATTCTAACAAAAAATTATTCCACGTAAAAGTTTATCTTAGATTTTTTGTTTTTTTTGTATAATAGAAGGTCAAAGTTCATTAAGGGGGGATTCCACAGCAAAACAACTAAAATAATTCCAAAAATGACTATAATTAACATTCAAGACTTTTGTTACCCTCCTAGCAAGTATGATGAACTTGTACTTGTCAATCCAAAACCAAAAGAATGTGAATACGCCTCACCAAAGAGGAAACTACCCTGCCAAAATTGCAATATTATATGTAATCATGTCAATCACAATTTTCTTAATCACTCTTCACAACAAGTTGCGAAATACGATTTCTCTAAGGCATACCATGGTACAATCTCCACATCTTCGATTGAAGTGTATCAAATGAACCAATTTTCTTATTGTAGTATTTGATCCAATGCTCGTCTAAATTGCAAAAGAGACCTCCACACCCCGGAGTCTCACCATTCCTCTTGCATTCGTCATCACCGTTGAGTTTGATCCAATCACATTGGAGTATCTTTCAACTGATGTAGATCTTCTCCTTACAATGAAGATTTTGGTGAAGATTTTGAAATGTACAGTTTCATGTCTTTAGATTATATATTTGAATCACTTGAACCTGAACATGAGGCCGTTGAAATTCGTCCTCGGATGAGTTGGGGGTTCACTCTATTTCTTAAAATAAATATAGAGACCTCTATTTTAAGAGAGATAAAGATAAAAAATAAATAATTGGTCTCACCATCAAGTGGATTTCTGTTGTAAACGAAGTGGCAAATAACATCTAAATTTATACACAACTACAAGATTTTGATGATAGATATCTAATCTATCAATACCAACATTGTCAATTGAACGAGATAGTAAATACATCAAAATTTGTCATTGTGATGTAGATACATCAAAATTTGTCATTGTGATATGACAATGCAACACTTTAAATTCACACTTTGAGATGGTATGTTGGTCCTCTTACCCGACAGCCAAGAAAGCTATGTACATATTTTTTTAGTAGGGCTTGACATTTGACGGCCCTTATTTTGGAGTACATGAAGGTGCTTATAAATAGTTGTTGTTGTCATTACAAGTCCACATTGAAGTCCCCATTCCTTTTTTAATTTTTTTGCAGTATGTGCTTGTGTGTGGGGTGGATGCCTGCCTTCTCTTTCAATCACTTTTAGATTCCTTCCTTCCTTCCCCAGCTCTTTTTTTCTTAGGTGAGGTGGGATCCCAAAGCAACGTCCACATAAGTTCTTTTCACTAAAATTTGTCTCAACACGTGGCGCAACTACATATTATCTTCCCACAGTCCCCTTCCTTACCCATCAATTAACATGTGGACACATATTGTTTTTCTGGGACAACACGTGGATACATATACTGTTATTAATGCATTATTATTATATTCTTGATATTGGTATGGTATATATATCAATATCAATGTTGAGTTAGATATGACACTACTAACTGTGGTCCTAAAACATTATAGTTTGGATATTTCATTTTGAGTATGACTTTGTATTAATTGGTGACATTTCGATAACACTTACTATAATAAGGCTTAGTTGTTCTAGTAGAAAATAAGGAGACTCACTTGTATAAGTTAGATATATACTTATTAAGGGTGTTGCTAAGGCATGTAAGGAGAGTGACATGTAAACAATGGTGTTCATATACATGTAAACTAATCATCCACAATCTGTTTTGATGGATAAAAATGATATTTGCATATGATCCATGCATAACCATATGGATAAATATCCGCTATACATACATATTTAACAAGTATATCGGCGAGTATATATAGAGATTCATTGATATCAACTTTTTAAAGAAAAAGAATATTTATGTGAGAAAAGAAATTATTATCTAGTAATTTTGTAGAAGTTCTTCCTTCTCTTTGGACAAGAAAAAATATTATTAACACGCAAAATTATTAATACATTGCACTTTAATTTTGACAACAAAATTTTTAATTAAAAATAAACACAAATTTTGTACCAAACAGAAAACACAAATTAAAAATTAGGTAAGAGATTCTTTGACGTGGATAATATTTATAGTTAAGTAAATATACTATTTTGGTAAGTTTACTATATCATTGTATCGTATGGATACATATACCATTACCTCTATTTCTGTATCAATTAATCGATAAAATAGTTTAATATCATTTTATTTTATCCGTGAATATTTATTAAGTTATTTGTATGGTGTTTGTGCCCCTTTCTTCCTCTCTCTCTTCTCTCTTCTCAAATTCAAGCCGTCACCCTTTTCTTCTTCTTTTTTGAAGGGTGATTTAGGGTCAATTTTGATCCAAAAATCATCCTTCCGAATTGTTTTTCCTTCTATCCTAATTGAATAAGTGATTTCACATATTTTCTGTTTTCTTTCGTTTGTTTTTGTGATTTCGTCGTCTCTGAACGACTCTGTTTGTTTTGATTTCCCGTCTTTATGCAGTGTGTTTTTGATTTCCCGTCTTAGTGCGGTGTTTATTTGATTCAGGTTGAAAGATTAACTTTGAGCAAGTGCAGATCCGATCAATGACAATGACTTTGGCATCGTCAACGTTTCAGATTCGGAGACATGAGTATTCCGGAGACATGAATATAGTCATATTTGTAGACATAGGTATTTTGCCGTTTTATGCTATTAACATGGATGTTGTGAGTTTGTTCACAGATTCATCATTTTTGTTTTTAGCGAATTTGGATTTGTTATTATATTGATGTACTCTATCAATTTGAATGAATGAATATCGTTTATTTTTGTAAAAAAAAAAGTGTATGGTGTTCGTGATGGATTTTATCAACGGATAATCACATGTACTTTTTTTTTTGGTCATCCCTATAAAAGCATGTGTAAAAAAATCTAAAAATAAAATTTTTGTGATAAAATATAAATTTTTGAAATTTTAAATAATTAAAGCATGATTTTTAAGATAATAATTTACATTTAATTCATTATTAAATGACCACCTTTTAGTATTTTTTTTATTTATAAATGATGGGGGGGGGGGGTTGTTAATAGCAGGTTGGGCTTAAACGGGGCGGGCTAATAGTAGGTTGGCTCGCCCAGCCTCGCCCCACCCTGTTTTTGGCGGGCTAATAGCAGGTTGGGCCTAAACGGGGGGGCTGACCTGTATTGCCATCCCCAGAGATGGGAGGGGATCCTCTCCAATGTAAAGTGTCTGCAGTGAAATCAACACCACACAGTTATTTTTGCACCTAGTAGTTATATTAATAAAAAAGACATTGAAAGGTGTGGATCTTCACAGGACAGCCTCCAGTGATTTTTTCACGGGAGAGGATCCGTGCCCCCAGAGATAATGTGGCTGACGTGAAAAAACCATGCAAGTACTGTTTTTTTTTTTTTAAATTATTTAAAAAGTTCCTTTTTTTGTGGGGGTCATATCTGCAAAGTTTTCAGTTGCTTATTGGTCACATATGTAGAGTCCGGGGCCATGAGGAAATTTGTTAAGATTTGTTGCTATTTGATTAGTGCTATATGTTTGATATGATTTTTTCTTTGGTAGTGATATGTTTGATATGATTTGATATAAAGGAAAAAAAAAAGTTGAACTAAAAATTAAAAATCGTAAAAAGTTTCGTTGTTAATTTGGGCAATCTCTTGTAATGTATACTGTAGTACTTCTTTCTCTTTAATTGGGGCAATCTCTTGTAATGTATACTATAGTACTTCTTTCTCTTTATATTTTTTTGAGAGGAATTTTTTTTTTTGAGAGGAAAATATTTATATTTTCTATGTTCCTATATTTTTCACATGTAAAGGCATTCTCAACCACGGTTATAAATATTAGGGTTCTTGGTTATTACGTAATAAATATTAATAATATTTATTTTATCCTTAATTACATTTAATTTAAGAAATGATACCCCTTCAAAAAAAAAAAATTAAGAAATGATATGGAATGTTAATGCAATTAAAAATTGTAGCAAATAATGTTCTTTGAGGTAGCTTAAAGATGTTGAAGGTAATTTTATCGTAGGCCAAATAACTTCATTCTAACCTTCTCTTGATGTAGAGATGGGGAAGCGTTAGGACTTTTACAAACAACGCAGTAAGTGAAAGATCTTAACCCGATAAACATGGATTTTGAAACAGACTCCAAAATCGTGGTAGATAGTTGATAAGTGCTCAAAAGTAACATATTTTATGTGTTAATCTAGGCATTTTAGTAACTTGTTCTGCAAGTTATCTAAGGAAAAGCTACCAAATTATGTTCTTTTACCATTTATGCTTTACATGCTTGATCCCCTCCCTTTTTATGCAGAAAATGACAAGCAAGAGACAAGAAAGAAGCTGATGAACTAAAGTCAGTACGCTTAAGCGTCCTCAGCACGCTTAAGCGTCCTCAGCATGCTTAAGCGTACACAATGTCGAGAGCAGCTTCATGTACGCCATTGGTACGCTGCCAGCACGCTTCCCAGATTCAAAGAGCACGCTTAAGCGTACTAGTTCCAGTAGCCAAACTTCATGTACGCTATCAGCATGCTTGTGGTTCGCTTATCAAAGATTCCATTTGTACGCTTAAGCGACCTGTTGCACGCTTAAGCGTACACAATGTCGAGAGCTCAGATTTGTACGCTAATTGCACGCTTTCCGCACGCTCAAGCGAACTTCATCAGGATGCAAGTAGATAAGGCACACGTGGCTGTTCCTAATTGGCCAACGGAAGATTTCCAGGAGGCACGCTTAAGCGACCCCTGTATGCTTAAGCGTGCAGGCACAAATTTGGCCCATATAAATAGTTTTCTCTTCTCTTTCCAAAGGGAATTACATTGTTTTTGATATTTTTCTGGTTTTAGAGAGAGACTAGGGCTTTTCTAGAGAGAGAAACACAAAGTAAGGTAGTTAGGAGTAGATTCAGCCCAAGATTTGTTGAGACATCATGGATCTAGGCATTGAATCTTCATCTTTTCTTCATCCTTTGCAAAGCTATCATAGACATATGTAGCTACATCTACCGTTGTGGGTTTTGAGGTATTCAAACAAGCTATTATGTAATCTTTTGGTCATTTAATATATGGTTCTAGCTATTTATTCAATATTGTTGTTATTCTTACATTTACTGTTTTATTGAGATTTAAAATGATATGGACACATACTTTTGAATCTAGAAATAGAATAACAATCTATCTTAAGTTATCACTCTAGACATGAATGTTAATATTTGATAATCACTTGTAATCTAGAACTTAATGCTTTTGGGTAATTTAATCGGTTGGGAAATCGTCGATTAAACTACCCAATCGACTTTGTGATCGTTTAAATGTTTGGGAAATCGATGTTTAAACGATCCCTTAGAAATAATGATGTCATTTGAACACAAATGATATTGTCGAGTGATTGTGATAATATCGTTTAATAAGCTAGAATCCGTTATTTGATCGAGAATTTGCAGCTGTTACGCTTGGTTGATGTCTCTGACCCCAAGCGAAATAGCCCTATTTCTTCTCGTTTTACTTTTATGTCGAATAGAACAATAGTTTTACACAAACAAACAATTTATACCTAAACACTTAACGTGATGAACATTGTGAAAATGCTTATGAAATACGCAACTCCCTGCGGAAACAATCCTATTATACTTACGTGTAAATAGTTTTATGACATGTAAAAATCTTACATCAATAGTATTTATCAAGGGGATGATGTCTCTGATTTTATGGCCATAATTCATGACTGTAGACACTTATTGATGACTTATTTAGTGAACTGTGATGTAAAAGTTTATCAGGAGACAACCCAAAGGTATTACCCATAGTTTATATTGGGAAGCACTATGTCATGCTAGTTTCCAATTACATCTTAATATTTTCGCATTGTATAACTCTACTTTGATTAATAATGAAAAGCTATAAACTTCTTTTTCTAAAACAAAAAAAGTTCTTTTGAGGCTTTTCGGTAAAGGTTGGCTAGAACTTTATTTAACTCATTCATTTGAATAAATAACTATAGCATCTTATATCCTCAAGATGAGAAGAGTTTGTTGATTTGAGTCACGAGGAGAGCCTGAGAGACCACCCACATCTAGACCAGAGCAACCATAGAAGTGAGAGAGACATTACACTCTTATCCAAAATCTTAAGATAATGAGTTTATGTGTCCTCTGACTTATAAAGTGTCCAACCTCCTATTTTGTATCCGATGTGGGATATATAACTCACATTTACAGACAACAGAAACATCATGAGATTCCATCTTTCAGGTATGTGCTGTTGTGCGGTCTTGCCAAAGTTACTTACGATTCTTGATAGAACTTATAACTAAATGAGAGAATTGTTGATTACATCATGGGATAAAAAGTACTCACTCTGTTACTAATTATAAGCAAATATAATTTTTTAGGTTCATTCAACTAATGATGTATGTGGTCCATATTTTTAACCACATACATCATTAATTGAATGGAGGGGTGCCACTGCCCCTGGCCTAGGTGACGTGAAGCCTTATATTTTACCATTGCATGGAGGGATATAAATTAGGGTATTGCTATTTAAGCTTTTGAAATTGCTCTTACGCATCCAAAATTACCTTAAAAATCTCCAACGGCAGTTAACTACTGGTTGGGGATATTAAGGTAAATTCTGGGTGCGTGAGATCAATTTCTCATAAATCATGAAGAGTGTGTTATGCTTCTTGGACTTTGTTTGACTTGCATAAGTGTGCAACGAAAATATTGTATACCTGCAATAATTATAATGTAATATGATGAATAAGTTATGGAAGAAAAAAAAATCATGTTAGAAAACCATATCTAAAAATGATATTTTAATAAAGTATATGTAAAAGAAATTAGAAACTTATCCATTATGTATTAAATATATCATTGTTGTCAAGGATGATATTTTAGACTATAAACTTCCTGTGAATCCTGCCTAACCCTTAAATTACACAAAAAAAACTAAAAAAAATGCATTTTTTTAGACGAGCAATATCGCAGACGATACATGTCAGGCGAATTTCTTTTTCTTTTTTTGGGTTGTGTTTGGAGAGTTCTGTAGTTTATGCACTAAAACGAATTGCAAAGCTATTGAAATACATATCAATTTGCTACTCCGGTCTCTATTATATGATAAATTTTAATTTTATAGTCATTCAATAACAATGTATCTACTCTATATTAGGTATTAGATACATAATTTATTGAATGAGTCTACAAAATGGATTTTCTCTTATAATAAAGACCGAGAGTTCATAGTAATAACCAACATGAAATACAATGGTACAAAAAGGATGAGAAAAGTTTGTTATGAAGAGACATGTGAATAGATAATTGTGTGTTTTGTAAATACAACTCAGTTGGTAGCTGCAAAGACAATATACATAAGACCTGAGTTCAAAACTTCTCCACACTTGTGTGTGAGTCTAGCCATTTGTCATTGTCTGTCAAAGCCTCCAAGTAACAATACATCTAATCAAAATGTGTATTACTTGTCAGAATAAATGACGATCGCGTAACTCGAATTGACGAATGTTATTAGGAGGTATGAAGTTAAGTGGATGTGTTTCTGGAGTGGCAGTGTCATCTTCTTTCCACATTTTTATGGTCTTGTCAGCTTCACATGATATAAGCCTCGTACCCGTGACATCATACGTTAAAGCATAAATACCAGCCTCATTGTCCATTGAACCTGTTAGGGAAAGATGAAACAGATAAGAGTAGTTAGTTAGAGATGATTATCAATCTTGTGGGTATGGTAGAACTAACTAGCATCAAACTAAACATGTAACAGCAGCCAAATATGCAGCATACCAGGTTGTACAACTGTTTGAGATTGCTGGAAATTGTTTCCACTCTTCCAATCCCAGAACCACATACTACCATTGTCACCTGAAACATATGACAAAGTCAAGTTTATCACATGATCGCGAAAAATCGTGACAAGGATTTCTTGAATTTATTCCATGAAACATAATCCCTAATCATTGGCAGCCATTGCTTTGACAATAATTTTCTGTTGAGACCTGCACATGCAACAAATAATGAAAACACATCAATATTAGCCTTTTTCTGTTTTCTAGCATTTTCCTCTTCTACCATATACAGTAAACCTTATAGTTAACGATCCTCCTAATCACACAAGT
>Ga0315914_1003253_pt1 | contig 24724 bp, 7 predicted proteins | sample MpolenodulesMG_FD_203920 | JGI IMG/M metagenome (GOLD analysis project Ga0315914, IMG submission 203920) | Medicago polymorpha root nodule microbial communities from Los Angeles, California, United States - elongated nodules | ecosystem: Host-associated > Plants > Roots > Nodule | place: USA... | reverse complement strand
AAATAAATAATGAATAGTATAGCAACACGGCAGTGGTCGCGCGTAAATTAAATTAAATAAAATAAAATAAAGCAAAGCTGAAACTTCAAACTGTATAAAAATAAGGGTCTTGGAATTTATCATAGCAAAAAGGTGTACATACTAACTAAAAACTCCTAAAATCATGCGGGAGATGTGCACCAACAGTTGGATCATATAAAAACTTAAGAGTAATGTGGGAAAAATTGGATTCCGGGTCAATGACATCATGCTTCCTTTTTGAGTTTTGTCTTTTCTTCGTTTTCACTTCCAACACTCAAGTACTTTGACACAAGGAAAACACCGGCCGTAACCGTGCAAAACACAATAATATACTCTAAAACAAATGGATATCAAGTTATTTTGACATTGTATTTTACGTGTTATCAAATTCCCCACACTTGAACCATTGTTTGTCCTCAAACAATTTAGCTTGCAAATGGAAAAATTAAATGCAACAACTTAACATAAAAGGACTAAAAAAAAAACAACATCACAAATACTCATACGTGGTTTCAAAGTTGAATCGGTCAAAGATTAATTATCTAGGTACTAGAATCAACACCAAAGGTATTGTGACAACATAAACCGCACTTTGCAGACAAAAGTCTCCCTCCTAACATACTAACTTAAATCATCCAACTGTATCTTAGTCTCTTACTCTTATTTCGTTCATCCTCTTTCATTTGAGACGGTCACATTAAGACCTTTGAGTATCTATATTATTGTCACACATATGGTAGAAAAACTGGTTAGCGTATTTAACACATCTTTCTTTTGAATTTACACACTTTGTGCACATAAGCATTTTTCTTCTTTTTGATTTTTCAAGGCTTAACCATTACTGACCCCTTTATTTATTTTTCGCTTATATTCATAGACTAATTGGGTCGGATTTAGGCAAATGTACCAAATCGTTTACCAAGTAATAAAGTTAAGTATCATATCGTATCTACAGGGATTGTTGTTTCAACTAGGCAATTTATGTTACTTACTTGAAAATAATTAAAATAAATAAAACAGTAAAATATAAAGGGTAAATAGGTTTTGCAATTTGATCTATTTGCAACAGAGCAAGATTTACCTGTTTTGATTGTAGAATGTTAGCGCGCGGTTAGGATACTTTGAATCTCATTTATTTATTTGTTAGAATTACTTAACAATCAAGTCTTATTCAACGTTTTCTATCTAAGTGATAAATTCTTGGGGTTTTACTACCGATTGGCTGTCAAGTTGAACATGCTAATCACAAGGGTAGGTACGTGTGGGGTTTTCCTCTCTCAGAGGTATGAGTTCATTGCCCTCCAGCTGTCAGTTTCAACCATTACACTAGATTTTCTACGGGTTTCAGTGTTTAGGGTTGTCAGTCTTGTAGGGAGATACACTTACACACGTAGAGGTACATGTAGGATCTTACTTTCTCAGAGGTAATTGAAACAATAACGGATATTAGGGTTCCTAAATTCTCAGCGTCTTATAGGTACCATCGTCTATTGAATCTTAGAAGGACATCAACACACTATCCTTCTCGATAGTTCTACAAACGGGCAACCCTATCTCGCCTACCTTACCAAGGATGAAAGAAGAAGGAAGTTACTGGGTTGATTTAAGTCATGAAGTCACTTGTTTCGCTAGTTACCGTATTCTTTATTTTAGTTACTTCTTGATTCAGGCAGGTATTCACCAATATTAGGTATGTCACCTCCCTGAGTAACTTTATCTCAATGTTATTCGCTTTAGAGGAGACAAATCTTACGCACGACAATAAAATTAAATAGGATTCAAAAAATAACTGAATAAAGACTTTAAATTAAATCAAATATCCAACAAACAAAATAGAGTTCATTTTCGAACCCTAGCCTGAAATGATTTAGTTACTAATGGTATCTAAAGACAAATTACAAAAGAAATAAAACATACCCCAGAGACTCGGACTGACTAGATAACTTCTCCCTTGAAGCTTCTAGTGCTTACCTTCCTCTTGATCCACCTCGTTATGAATGAGAAATTATGAATGAAATGCTTGGTATTTCTAAAAAAGTTTCTACCTGAAGTTGGGCTAAAAAACGAGCATTTTCCACTTAAAAGTAGCAAAAATCAATTCTAGCCCGAATTTCTATAAATGTGAATCAAAGAATTTATCTGATTGGGAATGTTGAATAAATAATGCAAGTAGAAAATTTTATACTCATATCCTATCGTTAAATGATTTTATACATAAAAATTCCTAGTATGAGTTCAGCTTTTGCAAAACTATGTCATCTCCCCGATTTTGCATTATCAATAGTGAGTACTATGGTCCAATTATTTTATTTATTTTTTAGTTTCCCCTTTATATCATCAAAGATTGAAATTTAATTAAAAATAATAATTGTAATGATTAAAGTTTTTACGTTTTCTTTTTAGTAAGTGTGCTAAAGGAATAAATGCAACACATTGATTTACTTAAGAGACATTTAATCATCATTCAAATATTAGGGAGGCTTGTTTACAACTTTGTAAATGCTAAATTAATTAATTTTTATTAGAAAATCATTCGCTTTATATACTATAAAGTGATCAAATAATATTATGTTTGGTACATGCAAAGAGATAAAAATATGGCTAAAACTTTCGAGTTTGTGTATGCTATGATTATATTTATTCTCTTATTTCTTGTTGAAAAGAATGTTGCTGGTAAGCTATTTTTTCATACTTTTCAAGTATCTGTTTTTACTCTATAGTCAGTACACAATATTTTATCTCATTTTTGTAATATTATTTTATCCTTTTTTATTACAGCATATGTTATTGGATGTAAAACCGATGATGATTGTCCAAAAAGTCAATTGGAAATGTTTGCATGGAAGTGCGTTAAATACGGATGTCATTTGTTTGCGATGTATGAGGAAGATCCATGAGAGTACATGCACTTCATGCACTGAAGAATGAGTTATCAAACAACAAAAAGGTTTATGCAATGAGTCTTATGCTAGAATATTCCATAGTTTCCATTGAGTTATTGTGCTCACACCCAATATTTGTATTTTAAAATTATTTTCATTTTCTTAATTTCACAAATCTTTCAATTATGTATTTGTACTCTAAGATGTTGGTAATGTAATGAAATAAGACACTAAAAAAAATATTATAATTAATTAGATTATTTTCTTCTCTCTTGATTTTGGATGCGTCGCAATGACCTCCAATTGAAATTTTTCACATTTTCTTTCCAACACCACCACCTATCATGTTATCTTGCACTACTAAAAAAACAAAAATTAGTGAGGGATATTTAGTGAGGGAAAACGTGAAATCCCTCTCTAATTCCCTCACTAAATTTTGCGACTAAGGAATTTGTGAGAAATTTCATTTTTTCCGTCACTAATTTTCCTCGCTAATTTTGCTTTTTCTAGTAGTGTTGAATAGTTAAGTTTTAAAAATAATATTTTACTTCAAATCCTATAACTTTAATTTTATATCACAATATTATTACACTTATGGCTTTTTGAACAATTCAATTTATATTTCTCTTAAATGGAGATATTGTCAGTTCATTTCTTTCTTATAAAAAGAAATTATTAGTTCTAATGATTATAAAATAATTGTCTAGAACATTTGAAAGATAGAATTTTATTTATCCAACTTTTGGTGTCTTTTGGGGAAAGGGCTTTGACGTTGGTTCTGGTGTTGGATGAGATCCTAGAATTGTCCCTGAAGTTGTTGTCTATGTTGGAGAAGGGTTCAGGGTGTATGTACAAATTTGATGTTTATTTCTTGTTGTTTAAAAATTTAAAGCTATTCGTTGATTTATGAAAATTTAGATAATGTGTTTTAGACAAAGTATTTACTCAAGTGTCTTACAAAACGATTTTTAAAATAATGTGTTTCAAACAAAGGATTGACTAAAGTTGTAATAGTAAAAAATTTCAAGCATAAAAAATAAGTTTTGGAATAGCTTTATTAGTCCGCTTGTTTTAAAAGTTTTGGAATTTTTCTTTCAAAAAAAATAAAAAATAAGTTTTGGAATTTTTTTCTATAATTTTCTTTGGCCTGTTATTTTATAAAGTGACATATTCATTTCTGATATGTCAAATTACATTTGATGATGTGATATTTTTAATCTGAACACCCCCCACCCCTCCCTCTTTGTGGTTTTTTTTTTGTGGTGACCGGGGTTTGAACCCTGAAGCTTGCATATTTTATACATTGTTGTCCATATCAACTGAGCTAAACTCACGGGGAGAACCCTCTTTGTGGTTTGTAATACCTTTATTAGTCTCCTTCTTTCATAAGTTTTGGCAAAAAAAATTATACTATCTACCCTGTAATTTTATGACGTCACGTATTCATTTATGATATCAAATTCTTTTTGATGATGCGATGTTTCTAATTTTGACCATACACATTGCTATACCTTTTTTAATTAGTTTCATCCAACAAATACAAACCTATTATTTAGAAATTCATTGTTTATGGTCCAAATTAGAAAGGTCATAACATTAATTAATTAATATGGAACTTATTGTGCAAAACTGTGACCAAGATTGATCGGTAAGAAACAAGTAATAATAAATTGAAAGTTCTCTAAAAAAAATAAAATTAATAAATTGAAAGTAAAGTATCATTCCCACGAGAACTTGGGATTAATTTTAAGAATCAAATAAAGTTTTTGGGTGATGAAAGCATAAAAACCATTTTAGAGTTTCTCAATGTTCAAATTAAAACTAAAATAATTAAAGAAATAGTTCTAATCAGGAGAAAATAAATAAGAAAAGTCAAATCAATCTTAAGACATAACTTTGGTTGCATTTGCTATCGGTTGCTAAAACAAAATGAGCCAGACATAACCTTAAGGTAGTACTATATTTAGGTTCCCATTAATTACAGCCATGGTTCAATTAACAAAATCTATGGACTATATAAATCTAAATATTTATGTCTAAATACTAAGCATAAACTAATATGTCTATTAATCAATTCCATTTATATATCTCAAGTAGATCCACTTAGTGATTATTTCAATATGCTCGGAATCTTCGTTGCCCAATGAGGTGGTGGAAATTGAGTCCGGTGTCCAGCTTCTCAAACGGAAAATTTTGGAGTCGGACAATTCCCATTGTTTACTCCAATCGGGATAATGGTTTCCATGTGAATTTTTTGAGAAGGGGACATGTTGTTATACTTTCGAGTTACAATCCAGACTTAATTCCTCGGAAGTAGCTTTGTGGCATGAAAAAGGTAAGGCGAGTCAAGACTAACCTCCTTGTCCAAACTAGGACTTCGGGGTCGGTCTAGCCGATCTTCATTCCATGGCATTGCGTTAACATGAATCTTCACGGGGTTCCCAGTGGTGGACGGATCATCCTTTAAGATAGAGGTTCTCATATCCCCTCTTGGTACTCCTATTGAGGTATGGATCCCTAGAATCGATTACTCCATTGAAATTGAACAAAACGAGGTTAGTATTAAAGATCTCTGGTCCAAAGCCCATATGGAGAATGATTAACACCTAGCAGGAATTGGGGTCATGGAGGAAGGTGTGGTTCTTTGTCGGCCTTGTCTTCAGGGATACCTCAGAACTCAGCTGTTGCGATCATTCACCAGACTTCAAAAAGATATCCGCAAAAATACTACATCTGGACCCATGAATAGATCATATACACCTAGATTCCGCTGATAGATTTTTGATCTAGGATGATCAATATATGTGATATGATATGTATGTTCCTTAATATATTTCTTTATTTGGGTCATGATGTATGAGTCTGGCCTTTATTTGTCATTCAGTTATTTAATTTGCAAGTGTTTCACATGTGTTGTGTGTTTTTTAATTTGTAGCATTTTAATGTGAGCTAGTCAACTCGTGGCAACCGGTTCTTAGCCAAAGGCCAGTTCCCCCTTGACCATACTATGTATTTCAACGCAGGGCCATTCCTAGGTAATTGGAGGCTTGGCTCTCGTGTAAAAATAGACCCTTAATAAAATGAAAACATAATTTTTTTTAAAAGAGCAATTTATCTATTTAAATTGAAAATAAGATCCGTAAAGATTAAAAAAAAGTGTTTATTGTAACTAACACATAAAAGATCAATATTCTAATCAATAATATAAAAATACAATTTAAGCGAATATCTTTATCAATTTTCTATGTTATATTTTTCCTTAGTTTGTACAAAGCCAAAAATAAAAGGTTTATAATGTTTTTTTAGAGAATAATTATAATGTTTGTTTGTTCAAATAAAAAAAAATATAATATTTGTTGTTAGAGTTTAACTATCTTATTAAATTAGTATGGGCCAAAAATTACAAGAAGTCTTCTAACAAAATAAGAAGAAAAAACAATTATATTATGCTTTCATTTGTAAATATATAATTCAATATGTTATGGAGAATTTGGCTAAATTGAAGAGAGGATAGATGAACCTCAAATCCATAAAAAATAATGTCTAAATCAAAGCCCTCTCATACTGAAAATATTAATTAAAGAAGAAAAAGGAAAAGAAAAGAAGAAAAAAGGAAAAGAAAATCATAAAAATTGAAAAATATGGGTGCTAAACTCATGACCCAAGCATTACGAGCTTCTAATTTACCGCTAGTCCGCTTCAACAAATACGAAATATAACTCACGCTATATATATTTATTACTTATTTACTGGACTATAATTTTTTTATGAGGCTCATACCTTGGGGAGGCCCAGCTCCATTGAGCTGTTTGCACCCGCCAAGGGCCAGGCCTGTTTCAACGTAATCTGTTAGCTTGATCATTATCCCAGTTCACAGGGGTGATTGCTAGTATAGCCAAGGGGTAGCAATGGCTACCCCAAAAAAAAAATTATTGAATGAGTAGTAGGTATGTTATTATATATTTGGCTACCCCTAATAATATATATTTGGCGCCTACCTCAAGTTTGATTTTAGTTGAAATAATTTTGTTTGACTTTGATTACTTTTCAGAACTTTGAATTACTTGATCTCGTCTCACAAAAATTGAACAATCTATCTTTAATAATATTAAGTGTATTTTATGAAGTACATTTTATATAAGTAATATTTATTGTAAAAAAAATTTGTTTATTGGTTATGTTCACCGTTACTGTTTTAAAAAAAAAGTATATGTGGCCAGCTCATAAACATATTGCTAGCTTCGCCGTTGCCAGTTCATTATCCTAAATTGGTTTAGTAGTTGCCAACATGCCATGAACATTTTTCAAATATTTTTTGCAACTTCCAAGTTTTTTAAGAAGATTAATAATCGAGATTATATATTGATCAATGCTTGTTGCAATACATTGTTGGTCCCTGATTATGAAACACATGTTAGAATTTTATTTGTCAATTATGTTTTTCAATGATTACAGAATTATTTGGTTTTTACATATTTTTTAGTATTTTTGTTTACTTTGTGGCACTGTGCAACCAATTATGTGTGGTTTCTTCAAGTTTATAAGTTTAATAGAATCGGAGATGCAGCATATTGAATCAGAATATCAGATGGGTTAGTCGTGGATCACTCACCTGTGCTGATTATGGAAAAACAAAGGTTCTTTATCTTCATTATCATTTTCTAACTGCAATTACAGGTTTAATTAGTTTCTTTCTTTCACAATTAATTTCTCTTCAATTTAGTTTCCAATAGGGGTCCACCGAGATGTTTACCCTGATGTTGTCAAATTAGAGCATGCAATAATGTATTAGTCGATGTCTATGAAACACAGATGCGGTATTAGTTGATGTCTATGAAGCACAGATACGGACACCGACACTGAACACGACACGAACACTAACATGTCGACACTGCAAATAATTTGAGAAAATCACATAATTCAGTGTAATTCATGTATCGGTGTCGCGTCGGTGTCGGACACGACACGTGTCCGACACCAGGACACGCCTAATCCGAGGAGTGTCCGTGCTTCATGGATCGATGTTAATAAACATTGGTTCAATGGATCCTTGGCTGCGCAAATGTTCCAATTGACTTGCCAATTGCCGAGAGGGTTTGTGCCACCAACATGTCTGCTGATAATCTATCCAACTACCCTCCACATAGCCATCTTGTTTTACAAAAAGACCTTGAGTTAACACATAAACTGATGAACAATGAAAACGTTGACTCTGAGATTTTCACTAACATCTTGAAGAGCAAAAAAAGAAAAAGAAAATGATATTCACATGTTTCTTTTTGCTGTGGTTTTTACTTTGAAAATTATTGTTGGTTTGTGGGGTTCTGACATAGTTGTGATGTTACACAATCATAATGACTTCAAACTTCATACTTCAAATTTTGGTTTTAAATAAAAAAATAACTAGTTCAAAGAATTGTTCTTTTAGTAATAAACACCTAAAAGAAAAATATTTGACAGAAATATCGGTTTATTTATAAGAAACATTTGACTTTTTTGATTCATTGAATAAATGATGTATTTGATCTATATTGTAGACAGGATACATTAATTACATAATAAATCTAAAAAGTCAACTTTTTCTTATACTACCTCCGTCCCTAATTATAAGACCCTTTTGAGAAATTTTTTTGTCCCTTTTTATAAGACTTCTTTGCTATTTCCAACTACATTAATTATTTCTTTACATATATGCCCTTATTTATTATACATCTTTTCCTTCAATCAACAATAAATAGCATATGAAAAATATAAATTAATTCTCTCTCTTAAGAATAATATTGTAAAAACAATAGTGATTACAAACAAATTTAATACAAATATCCATTTTCTTAATTCCCGTGGTTTTAGCAAAAGGGTCCAATAATTAAGGACGGATATACTAAATAGGGAGGGAGTACCAAATTAATTTGCATAAATATTGACGAATCAATTGAGGAATTCACAATACATCGACGGGAATCCTATATCGGAGAAACCAATACCGTTACATAAATCTTAATTTATTTTGTATATAAACGTGAATCAAAGAATTTATCTGATTGGGAGTGTTGAATAAATAATGGAACTAGAAAATTTTATACTCATCCTATAGTTAAATGATTTTATACATAAAAAATTCTACTGTGAGTTCAGATTTTGCAAAACTATGTCATCTCTCCAATTTTGTATTATTAATTGTGATTACTAATGGTCTGATTAGACAAGTATACCAAATCATTTACCAAGTAATAAATTGATAAATAAAGTGTCGTTTTCATAAGGATTGTCGTTTCATCTAAAGAATTCTCGTTACTTGTTTTAGAACAAATTAAAATAAAAGAGATAAGGTTTAGAGTTTGCAATTTAATATGTTTATAACAAAGCAAGTTTACCTGTTTGATTGCATAATGTTAGCGGCGGTTAGGATTCTTTGAATCCCCTCTATTCATTTCTTGAAATTAATTAATAGTCAAGTCGCGTTCAATTATTTTCAGTAGACTGTCTAAGTGATGAGTTCGTCGAGACGTGATAACCTAATCAGTTTGTCAAGTTGCACCTGCTGGCTGCACGATGATCCTTACGTGCGGGGTCTTACTCTCTCGGTTGATTTCGGTTTATCCTTCTGCCTGTTGAGTTGCACCTGCTGCTCACATAGTCATCCTTACGTGTTGGGTCTTACTCCCTCAGGGGTGATTGAAACATAGATTTAAATTGGCGTTCCTAAATTCCCAAAGGTATTGTGGCCAATGTTCCTAAAGGTTTTCTCATCCATGAATCTTAGAAGTACATAGCACACTCTTCCTCTCGGTAGTTCTACAAACAGGCAGCCCTATCAGCATCTACCTTACCAAGGTGCGAGGAGAATGGAGTTGCTAGGCTGATTTAAGTCGTGAAGTCACTTGTTTCCTTAATTACTAACTATTTACTACCAGATTTCAGCAGATTTGCATCAATATTAGTTATGTCACCTCCTATATACTTACTATCAGGGTACACTCATTTTTGGTTTGTTTCACTAGTTAATAATTAACTACTTCCAGGTTAGACATATATAAATATCAAGATATAACTATCAATATTAGACTTTGTCACTACCTAAGTGTCTAAATCAGGGTTATACTCTAGAGGAGACAAATTTTACGCATTACAACAAAACTAAATAGCGAACAGAAAATAACTGAATAAACAACTTTTAATTAAAAAATTATCCAACAAAGAACATAGAGGTTCATCTTAGAACTCTAGCCTAAAAAGATTTAGTTACAAAGCGCATGCGGTATTTATTGGAAAAGTTTCCACCTGATTTTGGGCTAAAAACGCGGGCTTTTGGGCACTAAAAGTCACAAAACAGCACCTTGGTCCGCACGGCACTTGCGCCTGGTACCATGCGCCAGGCGCATGTGAGTGCCAAGTTAGGAGCCCTAGTGCAAAGTTTTTGGGTTCCTAGCACCTCCTCCTATGCGTTGGCCGCATGTAAGTGTTGTCCGGTGCTGAAAACGCTTGTTTCTTCGTCTTTTTAGGTGTCTGCTTCTATGTAAAATGTCTTGGAACTTAGGAACAAAATTTCTTCCTTTGTAAAGTGTTCTGAGGCCTCTTGAATCTTCATTCTTCATCTTCTCAAGAACTTCACAAATCTTCCGAGGTATTGCTTTGTGGATATGTATGATTTCTTCGTGAATTACATCAAAAACATTCTAAAATTGCTATGTATCGAGAAGAACATAATTACAGACTCAAATATATAAAACATTACAAATGTCCTGAAATCATAAGCAATTGTTCTAATACTTCTCTCTTATGCTGGTAAAACCTACTTAAAATAACCGAAAAACATGTTAAAAATAACGTAAGATGACGTGTCATCAATTACTTTGCTATGTTTAAACTATATTTTTTAGTTTCCCTTTCTATCATCAAAGGTTGAAATTTAATTAAAAATAATAATTGTAATGATTAAAGTTTTACGTTTTCCTTTTAGTCGGTGTGTAAAGGAACAAATGTAACACAATGAGCTCATTAAGAGACATTTAATAATCATTCAAATTTTAGGGAGGCTTATTTAAAACTCTATAAATGCTAAATTAATAAATTTTTATCAGAAAATCATTCGCTTTATACACTATAAAGTGATCAAATAATATTATATGTTTGGTACATGCAAAGAGAGAAAAATATGGTTAAAACTTTTGAGTTTGTGTATGCTATGATTATATCTATTCTCTTATTTCTTGTTGAAAAGAACGTTTTTGGTAAGCTATTTTTTCATACTTTTCAGGTATCTTTTTTTTACTCTGTAGTTTGTACACAATATTTTATCTCAATTTTGTAATATTATTTTATCATATTTTTCATTACAGCATATCTTAAATTTGAATGTAAAACCGATGATGATTGTCAAAAAAGCCTATTGAAAACGTATGTATGGAAGTGCGTTAAAAACGAATGTTATTTCTTTGCGAAAAAAGTGTAATAGATCCAAGAGAGTGCATGCATTTCATGCAATGAAGAATGAGTTATCAAACGACAAAAAGATTTATGAAATGTGTCTTATGCTAGAATATTCGACAGTTTCCATTTAGTTATTCTGCTCACACCCAATATTTGTATTTTAAATTTATTTTCATTTTCTTAATTTCATAAATCTTTTAATTATGTATTTGTATTCTAAGATGTTGGTAATGAAATGAAATAAGACATTAACTAAATATTATAATTAGATTATTTTCTTCTCTTGATTTTGGATGCATCACAATGACCTCTAATTGAAACTTTTCACATTTTCTTTCTAACACAACCACCTATCATGTTATCTTGAATAGTTAAGTTTTAAAATAATATTTTACTTTAAATCCTATAACTTTAATTTTATATCACAATATTATTACACTTATGACTTATTGAACAATTCAATTTATATTTCTCTTAAATGGAGATATTGTCGGTTTATTTCTTTCTTATAAGAAGAAATTGTTAGTTCTAAGGTCTAGTCAATCTTCATTCCATGACATTGCGTTAACTTGAATCTTCAGGGGGTTCTCGATGGTGGACGGGTCGTCCTTTACCATAGAGGTCCTTATATCCCCCCGATACTCCTATTGAGGTATAGATCCCTAGAATGGATGACTCCATTAAAATTGAACAAAATGAGGCTAGTATTAATGATCTCAGGTCATAGCCCATATAGAGAATGATTAACACCCAGAGGGAATTAGGATCATGGAGGAAGGTGTGGTTCTTTGTCGGCCTTGTTTTCAAGGACACCCCAAAATTCAGCTGGTGCAATCATTTACTGACTTTCAAGAAGATATCCGCAAAAATACTACATCTGGACTCATGAAAAGAGAGATCATATACACAGAGATTCTGTTGATAGATTTTTGATCTAGGATGATCAATATATTTGATATGATGTGTATGTTCCTTAATATATTTCTTTATTTAGGCCATGATGTATAACTCTGGCCTTTGTATATAACCATCAATAATACATATTAATGCTTCTTTTTTTTTATTATAGATTATGGGTGTTTGTGTACGCCTAGTCCATCATACTTTAATGAGACTCCTTTGTTGTCATTCAGATATTTATTTTGCAAGTGTTTCACATGTGTTGTGTGTTTTTTAATTTGTCGCTTCTTAATGCGAGCTAGCCAACTCGTGGCAACCGGTTCTTAGCCAAAGGATAGTTCCCCTTGACCATACTATGGAGGCATTGCCTCCCACGTAGGTGGACTAAAAATGGGGGACCTTTTACCGGACAGTGGCTAGTTGTCGAGTTATTGTTAGAATTTAGGTTAAAATAAAAATATATTTCATAAAACATGTTCAATGATTATGAATTAATAGTGAAAGCAAACAAAAGATTGAACATAAATATGATTGGATCTACGACATGTTTGATTTATCTAGGGTATTAATAAAGAGGTATTATGAATGCCTTAATGATGCTTTGACGACGGTCCTCTCAACAACAATGATCTGAAACAGAGAGAGGAGATGATCTAATCCGAAACACAACAAAGGTTAGTGACGACTGATTTAGTTCTTCCTCAACTGGTAGATTTATACCAGAAGTTCTCTTCAGATGGGGAGAAGAGAGAGTTTGTCGTTTCTGATATATTAGGGACCATAGCCTCTTATATAGTGTGATGGCCATTAAGGTTTTCCATTATTTCATTAATGGACCATCTACACATCCACTCAATTTGAATCCATATCAATTATCTAAATTAAAATTTAATATCTTTATTAATTAATTTAATCACTAATCAATTAACTCTCAGATTGATAAATAGCTAATATAATTAAGAAAGAAAAAATTAAGATGAAGAAAAAAACTACAACCAGATGCTAGTATATTGGTATACATCCTCTTCCTACTTCCCAAACAAAACAAAACAAAAAAATAATAATACTTTCGCAGGGAAGCCATATTCAATCAGTCAAATTTTACACCTCAAATTTCGCAGATGAATCTTAAAAACAAGTAACGAGGTGAATTTTCCCTAAAAAAAAGTAATGAGATGAATTTATTTCAATTTAAATATCAATTTCAAAAAAGTAAAGAAAAAATTTATTTCAATTTATATATCTTATACATAAATTCCCTAAAAAAAGAAAAAAATTATTTCAATTTATATATCTTATACATAAATTCCCTAAAAAAAAAAAATCTTATACATAAATAAAAGCATAGAGATAAATGAAAAGCAATGAGGTCTTCGTTCAATCAACTCGAACAAAGAAAACCAACAAACAAAAAACAAATCTCCCAATTAACAAAAATATGGATCATACGTTAGAATAAAAATCAATTGAACTCTCCCTAAAAAAAATAAAGTAAACTCAACAAATTTCAATAAACCAAACATGTAGACATGAACATGCTCTGATATCACTTGTTAGAATTTAGATCTAAATAAAAACATACTCCCTCCGTCCCAAATTGTATGTCGTTTTGGAGAAAAAAATTCGTCCCAAATTATATGCCGCTTTACGATACCAATGAAACATTAATGTTGTTTTTCCAATTATATCTTTAACTATTTATTACTCTCTCTTCTTTCAATTCTTTAATTTATCTTTCTCATACCATTTATTAAGGACAATTTTGTAAAACAACTCACAATATCTATTTCCCACACAAAATTAATTATATTTCTTAATACGTGTGAAATGCCTAAAACGTCATACAATTTGGGACGGAGGGAGTATTTGATAAAACATGTTCAATAATTATGAATTAATAACATGAGGAAACAAAACATTGAACATGATTATGATGAAAATGTTTGATTTATCAAGGATATTAATAATTAGGTAATATGAAGATTTGATGAAGTCCTCTCAACTAGGCATGGCAACAAAACCCATACATGTGGTTACCCACATGAACCAAACCCAATTTGACGGGTTTTCCCTGTTTTGACTGGGTTTGGGTATGGGTTTGGGTTTTCCCCGATTTTAAAACATGGGTATGGGACGGGTAACAGGAATATAGGTACCCACTCCAAACCCATACTCAAACCCGTCCCGAATGCATAATACTACTTTATGTTGATATGTCATGCTATTTTATTTGATAATTGTTGTGTTATAAAAACTACCATTGATATTGAAAGGAGCAACTGAATCAATTGGTTTAACAAATGTTAAAGTGAACATATTTTTGGACAATGCATTACAATATTTCTCTCGGGTTTCAAAAAAACTTCATTTTTTATTAGAGTAAATTATTCAATGTGAGGACGGGGATGGGGCGACGATACCCGAACCCGTCGGGGACGGGGATGGGGTTCAATTTCCCATCCTTGTTGGGTATGGGTAGGGTAACGGGTAAGTATATGAGAATCGGGTATGGGGACGGGGAATGTAAAACCCGTCCCCACCCCGCCCCATTGCCATGCCTACTCTCAACAACAGTGATCTGAAACAGAGAAGAGATGGTTTGTCGTATCTGGTATATTGGGGACTATAGCCTCTTATATAGTGTGATGACTATTAGAGACTTCCATTATTTCGTTATTGGATTATCCAGACATCCACTTATATTCAGTCCATATCAATTAATTAATTCATTCATTATCAATTGTGAGCCTTAATTACTTTAAAAATATTTGCTCACATAATAACTTTGGAATATAATTAAATAATAAAATATTCCAATAGTTATACCCCCGGACCAATCCCTTAAAAAGGGCTAGTGTAAGGTATTGATTGATGGGATCGGTACCTATTTTGTCTTCGTATTTAGCTTTAAGTGGAGTCCCATAGTTTTTCCAGTGATGTATGGTCCTGTTAAAAAGGGTGAGAGCCGGCCCAACACTAAATGAGGCCTAAAACAAACTCCATAGTGAGACCTTTATACTTAAGAATTTTTTTTATTTTAAAATTTATTTTTCAAGCTTTTTGAGACGCAAAATCATTTATTAAATTATCATAATCAATTTGCCTTAACATGTCTTTTTCAATCGAGATTAAGGCTAATCCATTTAATCTTTGTTCAGACATTGTTAATCTAAGATAAGATTTTATTAATTTTAATTTTGAAAAACTTCTTTCTACCGAAGCAATTGTTACAGAAGTTGTTAACATTATTCTATAAACAGTAAAAGCATTTGGAAAAGAATCAAGTCTAATAATATAGTTAAGTATGTCAATTGGATTACCATTTTCAACCTGTATGATTTCTCTTAAAATTTTCAATTCGGAATATAATTCTAATCCATCAATATCAGATGTTTCATTATATTTTAAGGATTGTTCAAGGTTAAGACAAGATTCTTTTAAACTTCTAATATTTAAAGACTTAATTTCTGAATGCTAAACAGAAAGCCAAACATATCTTGATATATTTTAAATTGTTCAAATCTACTTTGAAAAGAACCAATTGCTTGATCTATATCATGTACAAAAAGTAGTCGGATTTAAATGATTATTCGGGAGATTTTAAAACTTTATTGTCTGCAATCTCATCAAATTGTTTCTTTCTATGAATAATACGTTTTTCACGAAACTTGGGTTCTATATCCATTTCAATAGCAATTTCTTTAGTAGAAACTATGGCACTTTCAAATCCATCTTCCCTATACTTTTCAAAAAGAGCTAGTAAGGAAAAAGAATGTTAGTGTAATTGATTAAGGGACATATAACTTGTAGGCTAAATTATACGGAAGGTCCTTTAAATTATTTAATTATAATAAGTTGATCATTTATGTTTTGGTAAATGTTAACATGTGTCCTAAGGGCACATGCTAAGAAAATTAAAATAGAAATAAATGGTTTAAAAGTTGTGCATTCAATTTTTTAAAGTCAACATTTTGTTTCTTTTTATGCAAAATTTCTAATTTTGGATTCCTTAACCTGTGCCTTTAGGGCACAAGATAACAAGACTTGTAGTTTTTTCGTATTAATTACGTGCTATCAGTTATTTAATTACAACAAGTTAGTCATTTAAGTATTTATTGTAACACTTAAATCCTTCAAACTATTTAATTATAACTTTTAGATCCTGAATAACTTACATTTTTAATATTTGAAATCCTTATTCTTTAAAAAAAAAAATCTGAAATCTTTAAAGTTGTTATGGTTAAATAACTTAAAGGCTTCATTGGTACGAAAATAACTTAAAAGACCAACTTATTATAATTTATTCACGTAAAAAAATTAAGTGGTACGAAAAAAACTTAAAGGACTAATATGTTACAATTAAATAACTAAAAGGATCTCTGGTGCAATTTAGTTTAACTTATATTAGTTGTTGTTGTATTGTTCTTCTTGAGATGGGGAGGTTTCCAATGTAGATTCTTAATTGTAGAATTTCTTCTTGAGGTGGTGTGTAGTAACGAAATTTAAGTCCAAGTAGGATAGATTAACTTAGCATGAGATTCAACGGAGAATTGTAGAATTTCTTCTTGAGCTGGTTGTGTAATGCATACTTTGTATTCAGTGAGATTCAAAATTATTCGAGTTTCAGCTGGAGAGCATTGGGAGTATTATGTAGAGGGGCATGCTTTGCTTATTTTTTGGTAATTTTTGGAGGTGTCATTCCTTTGTTTCTTAGTCAGGCCTCATTTCATATCTACAGGCAGCATGAGAGGAAGTATAGGATTGAAAATTTTTACAAAAGTTTGAATCAAATATCCATCCAAGTATGTTTGGTGGGTTCTTGATTTCCAATTGTGGCTGATGTGTTCAGTTGAATGTTAAGGCCGTTAATGTATTTTTAACTCAGTCACAGAGGCAAGGTAGTCAAAATCGGGACTTTATTTCAGGTCGAAAGCAAATAGCAAAATTGAAACTCGTAAAATCGCAATCAAAATCGAAAGATTTTACTCAAGGACTTTTGTAGAATCGATATAGAAAATTGTAAAATAGCAATCAAAATCGATGGATTTTACCACAAAAAAAAACTAAATATATGTTATAAATGATATATAGTCATAAATGACTTAATTTATAAGAAATCGTAAAATTGCAATCAAAATCGATGGATTTTGCCTATTTTAGGATTCTACAATGCATTTGAGTCGTTGAAGGTGAAGAATGTCGCAAAATCCTGGATTTTTAGGATTTAAGTCGGGATTTTGACAACAATGCTCAAAGGTTCTTTTATTGGCTGGTTAAGGTGTTATCTTGGTTGTATATCTCAAAATCCATGTTGGATTGTCGCCGATCCATCAATACATGCTTCCTGCATTTTCTTTTGTCGATCGGTAACTCGTTAGTGGTTTGGAGCGAGATCCTAAGATGCCTAATTCCTTGGTCAGCTCAACTGTAATTTTGCTATGTTGGAAACGGGAATTCTCATATTTGAAATGGACTTTCAGTTTAGTTGTTGTTGGAGGTATGAGTGTGGTCTCACTACTAAAAAAACAAAAATTAGTGAGGGATATTTAATGAGGGAAAACTTGAAATCCCTCTCTAATTCCGTCACTAAATTTTGCGACTAAGGAATTTGTGAGAAATTTCATTTTTTCTCTCACTAATTTCCCTCGCTAATTTTGTTTTTTCTAATAGTGTCTTCCTGAAATTTCTCAGTAGAATTCTTTCTTTAGGTTCAGGTCATTGGTTAATAATGGAACGGGATTGGGAGGTGCAATGATTTTGGATCACTGTGTTGTGAGTTTGTGCCACTGTTAAGGCAAGATTTCTGTTGGCTCGAGGCTAATTTGTTTCAGTTGCAAGGGGATTCTATAGCTTGGTATTTTGTTAGACTTTTGGCATGCTTTGTGTCTTCTATCTTGTTATTTACTTCCTCTGTCTCATAGTTATTGCCTCTTTAACATTTTTTTTTTCTTAAAATAATTATCACTTTACAATACTAATGTAACATTTATAACTTTTTTCCACTATTATACCCTTATTTATTGAATTTCATTCAATTTAACTACTCAACTAACTACAATTAATAAGGATATTTTAATAAATGCTACTAATTTTACCATTAAAATCAACACAATTAATAATTTCCTTAATAATTGTGCACAAACCTTAAACGACTAATATTATGAGACGGAGGGAGTAATAAAATCTTTTCTTTGCTTTTTTTTAAAAATTAAAAAAAAGAAGATGAATATTAGATAATGCAGCTAAGTTGTTAGAATTTCTCTCTCAATTTACCTAATGGGTTGAAGTTAATGTTGTACTCCCTCCGTTTCAAAATAAGTGTCGTTTTAGCCAAAAAAATTGTTTCAAAATAAATGTCACTTTCAGTTTCCAATGCAATAATATTTTTTTCTTTTCAATTGTACCCTTCGATTAATACTATGTTACACTACTTTCAAATGATATTTTTTCTTTAATGGAAAACAAACCAATGGTTGATTAGGATAATTTGGTAAAATTGTTATGACATTTGACTACTTTACTCCATTTCTTAATCTATGTGCAATTGGCTAAAGCGACACTCATTTTAAAACGGAGGGAGTATTAGCTATGCCAAAAAGATAAGATTTTAGTGATTTTATAAATGATAATATTGTTGGAAGGTGACAAATGTTATAAATGAGATTTATGGATTTGTGAATTTCTAACTCCATCTTTCACTTTAGTCTATGTCCTTTAATTCGGTTTAGTTTCTTTCACTTTAGTCTCTGTGACATATCATGCACCTTGTCAGCACAAAACATGTGCAACCTCATCATTTAACAGAAATTTTTAACGTCAGAGACTAAACTGATAACGGAAGTGCACGTCCAGGGGTTACTTTGTATTTAATCCTGAGTTAGGGGCCTTTATGACAACGAAGTGCAGAGTCAGGGACCAAAATAACTATTTACGGAACAAAAAATATATGAATATGCTGACCGATGGGGTTACTTTGTATTTTGTTTGTAATAATGACCAGATGATATAATTTATTTAATTTTCCATCCAGTTCCCATAATAAGCGAGTCTTTTGTGAAAAAAAGTTGTCCTAAAATAACTCACCCATTTTAATTTTCAATGTAATATTAATTACTTTTTTTCAATTATAACTATAATTAAAACTCTCTCCGTTTTTTATCTTTTGATGTTTTACCTCTTGGCACAATCTAAAAGGATATACTTCCTTTCTTAAAAAAAAAAAGATATACTTCCTAAAAAGGTAAAACAAACTCCCTATTACTACTTTAAAAATCGCCACCCTATACTAAATAAAAGAATAAAATCTGAAAATTTAAAAACAACAAAAGAAAAACTTACCTAGACCTAATCCTAATAATTAAAATAAGTTTCACCGATTATCTTGTCGAGATATCAACATTCTCCGGTGGCAGCGCCAAAAAGTTGATGAACGAAATTGACAAGTGAACCACATCGTAATATAACAAGTAATAAAGTAGTAAGTTTATTGTTCTCAACAAGGATTTTCGTTCAACTTAGTAATTAATAAAACTTATTTTAAAAGGTGAAAGTAAAGTAAAATTGAATAGAGTTGTAAGGTTGAATTACCCTACCAAATGCAAGATTAGGTTTGTGATTCAGATAATTAACGGTGATTATGGAATCTTTTGAATCCTCCTTCGTCTTTGTTGGAATTAAACTTTAAAAAATAAACAGTAATGTGTGCTACTTATGATTTAATGAAACAAGCGGATAAAACTCTCACGAAACTTCTCACAACAACTATGTGTCGGACTAACCTAGGTTATGTACGACAATTGTCCAAAGAAGGCAGTATTAAAACGACCATAAATCAAACCTGAACTTCCTAACCTCTATAAGAATGGGTAATTAGAAAAGCAAATGGAACTTATATATTTTCGGCTTGTCAGTGCCTAATTTTATCATACGGATCATTATTCATGATTACACACTTAGTTAACCAAAGCATTAAAGAACATGCCTAATCTAATTTAAATCGAGCACAATAAAAACATAAACTGAATGAAAACTTTATTTATAATATCCATCAAATAAGAAGGGGTTCATCATGAAACCCTAATCAAGAGGTTTAGTTGCTCATGGCAACAAACATCATAACAAAACAATAGGAAGACATACCCTAGAGAGGATAAGAGAAGGAAGAAATTATGCCTTGAAGCTCTGATGCTTGACCCTTGCCTTGAACTGTTAGTGTTCTGAATGAAAAATAATGAGTGCAAGAGTATCTATTTATAGCAAATGATTAGGTAGGGTTTAGGAGAAGAAAACTGAGCTTTTTGCACCGATCTAGCTTGGAGAACAAGTTGCAGGTAAAAAATCCACGCAGTCGGGCGCTACTGCCGCATGCAGTGGCACTAATGGCTCTCAGGGCCGTAGCAATACTGCCTCAGGCGCTAATGGCTCTAGAGGCAGCTCCCGATGTGTGAAATCTTGCGTTTTTTCTCCCGCTTTCGATCATTCTTCCGTCTGGAAACTCCATAGGAACTTGAAATGAATTTTCTTCACTTTGTATTGTCTTCAAAAACCTTCTAAGAACCATTGACTTCAATCTTCTTATATTTGATCCTTCATGTGATGTCTTGATTTTTCGATTTACATGATTTCACTACAAACGGGAATTACAACGACTCGAGTGAAAACAATACAATATGTTCCTTAGATAATTGACAATTGCTCTATCTCTCAACTTATTTGTCTTACAATGCAAAGAAAAGTACAAAAAACATAGCGAAAAGTGTCATATGATGCTTTGTCATCAGAGTACTACTTTCATCGCTTCAAATTCAATATATTTCACTTTGCATTTACGATAATGGTAAATGAACCAATACTTGACAAGAGCAGTTAAAACCATTTTTCTCTTTCCTTCATTTATACATTTTTCTTAATAAGTGTGAAATGACTAAATGATTCGTTTAATTTGGGACGGAGGGAGTAGTACAATTGGAAGTATGAATGTTAAACCAGTTAATTAAAATTTTGTAAAAAAATAAATTGTGAGGTTCAATTCCGGTAAAGTACTGTTTTATTATATCTAACGCTTTACTGACATGTGGATACTGTTTGTGTACCTTCTTGCTTAATAATATTCAAATCAGCTAAAAATGACCAAGATTAAATTGTGTGATTCACCTTTACTGTTATTAAAAAATATTTGTAAAAGATTGTAATTTATGTTTCATAATGATTATTTTTTGACTATTCAATGGAAATATGATTAGTAAAATTAAAGGGATGGTATTGATTATGGTTCTAATTATTCAGCAAAATGATACTACAGTAGTAGTGACCGAATTTATGGTTGCAGTGAGGGAATTAACAAATCTCATCCTACTCCTTTTATTTTATTTTTCAGATAGATAAGTGCAGTTGTTGCGGCTGTAAAGATTTTCTCTTGAAGATTAGACTTGGAGATTACTATTATTATATTTTTATATGTAATGAATGAATTTATTAATTCGTGTATACACTGATAACAGTACCTTGCACTTATGTTAAGGAAAGTATTTAATTTTCCTGTAATTTGACTCAGCTATTTGTTTATTCAATATCATGTAATAACATCCAGTATAATATAATAAAAAATTGTCCTGTTAACCATTGACTTCAGGGCAATGGTTAATGAAACCAAAAGTAGCATGTTTTCATTGGTTTCAACAATATTTTGACTTTTAAAAAGTTAAATTCATCACTTTTCACCATTTCCCAATACTAGAGGCAATAGTTAGCATTCTCCAATAAAAAATTATATTCCATTCGTCTCAAATTATATGATGTTTTAGACATTTCATACGTATTAAGAAATGTAATTAATTTCACGTGTATTATGAGAGACATAAATTAAAGAATTGAAGAAAGAGAAAGTAATAAATAGTTAAGAGTATAATAAGAAAAGTAACATTAATGCTTCGTTAGAATTATAAAACAACTCATTATAAATTTGAAACGGAAGGAGTAAGAGGCGTTATAAATTTAGTTTTATGTCTCTTGAGTGTATTTGGTGGAAACTATTAACAATAACTAATTTATTATAAAAATGGAAAGATATCAAAGTAATGTCATAAATCATTTTCGCTTAAAATTGTGACTTTCTTGTCATTTATGATAAACAACTCAAAATGTTTTCTTATACTGATATTTCTTCACTAGAAATCACATTGCGTCAACATCCGCAGAGACCATCACAATGCTTTGTTTTAAATACATTTAACATTAATTACAATTTTAAAAAAGGCTTCTTGATACTCCAAAGTGCTAAAAACCATTAAATCGAAATCAACAAAGCATGAAATTTTAATTATAAAACAATAAAAAAATTATTACATGAAAAGGAGGAAAAATATGGCTCAATTTTCCATGTTTGTTTATGCTTTGATCAACTTTCTTTCTCTATTTCTCGTTGAAAGTGCAATAAGTATGCTATTTTTCACACCAATTTTCAATTCTAAAGTTTTTTTACCCATAATATTTTATCACCTTTTAGTAACATTTTTTTTTTTCTTATATGTCATGTGCAGCTAAAATTCGTTGTGTTTCTGACGATGATTGTCCAAAGGTGATAAAACCTCTAGTTATGAAGTGTATTGGTACTTATTGTTATTTCTTTATGAGCTATGAGGGTCCATAATCACACAATTGAAACAAGGGGAGTAAAAATCAAACAAGTGAGAAATATAAGGGGCGACTAGAACATTTAAGTCATATATTTGTTTTGGTAAAAAAAAAAAGTCATAATATTTGTTGTACTTTTCTCGTTTTCTTTAAAATTTAATTTAAGTTTCTCTATAATATTATTTGTATGCATTGCGCTCTTTTTTCCTTCAATATGTTTTATGTCAATTGGTTTTTCTATTAAGGTTTTTAATGAGGGAGATGTCAGTATTATCTGTTATGTTTAGCTTTGGCCTACTTTCGCCAAGGAGTCGTTACAATATTGTTTGAATGTTTGATTACATTTGTTATAAATGGAAGTATTGACAAATATTTATTACACAGTAACACATCTTCCATAGCGGATACAACACAATCACTAGAAAGGACTAACCAAGGTATCACATGCTCCTCAAGAAGTCCCAAAATCTATCACGACATGTGCAAAGCCCCCCATAACCTCCCTATGTATCATAGACAGAATACCCACTCAAACTACGGTCTCTACAACTTCCCTTGTAGTGTCCCTTACTCTAGACTCAACTACAATCGTTGTTCCCTAATCATCTAACAAATACAAGATTAATATCTAGTATCATATATTTATGATGCACACGTAGAAAACTTTATTGGTAACATGATGTGCGAAGATGAAGTCTTACTTATTTATTCTACTTTGACTCTTTCAAAAACCATTAACAAATTTCTTTTCAACGTTTGAAATAATTACTTTCCTTTTTAGAAATTGTGTTTAACCATTCCAAGATTGAGGAAAAGAATGTGAATTTTATTCTTATCCGTGTCCATCTATTTGATAGGCATAAACTATTCATCTTATCTTGTAGTTAACGTTGAGGTTAATGATCATATCATTTATCATCACAATTATAACTATGAGATATCATATATCTAGCAATTTGATTTGATGCTTCTGACAAGAATCCTTTTCGAATATAGATGAAGAAAGTTGCTAGGAATGGATTGTTTGAGAACATACATTTTTTCTCGTTCTTGAGAACAATTCTCAATTTTCGTACCAATTCAGAAACTTGTTTTTGAAGCTTTTTTTAATTCGTAATAACATTTCAAAGTATAAAACGTATATGCAAAGAAATTTTAACTACAAAATAACTAACACATGTACCATGATTAAAACACGTTCAATTAGGTACTTGTTTAAATATTTTCCTATTTTAGAACAAATGAATTTCAATATTTGATTCAGAAAATCTCATTGAAAGATTTTAAGTTAGACCCAAAGAATAGCAGTCGGGTAAATGAAATTACTGCACAACAACTTACTGTTGGGTACCAGAGTAACAAAATATTATCACGCAGCTAAAATAAGAGACGAGAAAAGAGGAACTGGACACACAATATTTACGTGGAAACCCCTCAGCAAATAAGGGGAAAAAAACCACGGGGCAAGAGTAGAGAACTTTCACTAAGTGGAAGAAATTACAAGACATCTCTCTAAATACAAGGAGAGTACAATTACCACTCTCTCTTATAAATAGGAGAATACTAACTAACACAAACCAGGAGAAACTAATTTTTCGCTCTATATTTTTCCTCTCACTACTCTAAACAAGCTCTGCTTGTTATTGTGTTGTTACTGATTTGGGATGCTTACAATGGCTCACGAGTAAGCTATTTATAGGAGTAAAATCCATTGCCTCAACAACTTGCATTTAAGGCACCATGTGTATTTTCAACTCTGCATAGTAACTTTCCATGTGAACATTGTAATTCTGTGCCAACATGTTTTACTGCCGTGTGAATTCAACAAAAGTGTCTTTACCCACTTTCATGTGTTCACA
>Ga0315914_1003244_pt1 | contig 24760 bp, 18 predicted proteins | sample MpolenodulesMG_FD_203920 | JGI IMG/M metagenome (GOLD analysis project Ga0315914, IMG submission 203920) | Medicago polymorpha root nodule microbial communities from Los Angeles, California, United States - elongated nodules | ecosystem: Host-associated > Plants > Roots > Nodule | place: USA... | reverse complement strand
GGTATGTTTGGGATACTTCGTGACCTAGAATGCTTAAAAATCCTAATTCATTGAATTAATATCTCGATAATTCATAATAAACATTAAAATTTACTATTGTTTCAGATCTACATCATAAGAAAATAAATAAACAATCAATGAAAAACACAACCTAACATTTCATTAAACACTTTGAGTGAAATTATACATAAACCCTAAAAAACTCAAAAATATAAATAAACATTCAAACATTTAAGCAACATAACTCTATTATAACAAGTATTCTTAATACTTGTTAATAGCATTTCAAATCTACAACATAAGTCTATTAACAAAAAAAAATCAAAATTTAAATTACCATTACCACTACAACTAAAATTATAAACATAAAAACATATATACCAACTAAAATATCTTTTAATACCTTAGTGATTACTTGTGATTTTGGAGCAAAAAATTTGGATGATTTTGAGAGATTGAGTGATTTTGGTAGAGATTTTGAGAGAGAGTGTGTGATAATAGAGATTTTGAAAGAGTGTAATGAGAGAATGGTTGGAAGCTTGATTCTGACATACGCAGCGGTATTAACTACCGTGGCGGTAGTTTTGTAACTTCCAGGTGTTTTTAGGAAGTTTCCAGTGTTAGAAAAGCAACTTTCGTAATGGTTAGATATATAAAATGTAGTAATATGAAAGATCAAAGAATACTAATTCTACAACATCTCTAAAAAGAATTAAAAAATGTCGCTAGGAATGTGTCTCTTAAGAAATTAATATGACTATGTAAATCTTAGAGAAATTGAAGAACCACGTTGCACCTAAAGAGTAGAATTGGAACACACAAGTAGTATTGGTTGGACGCCCACTTTAGAAACACAAGAGTCAAGACATGAATAAGCCTAATAGGTCACGTCAACATAAGGATGGAGGTATGTCACCAGAGAAATTGAAAAAACCACGAAGTTCATATGAATTTTTTTGGTGGGAAACAGAGGAACTCGAAACCAAGGAATTAAGTGGTTTTCGTAGTACAAGCAGCAAATGAAGGATCAATGTATGAGTTTTAAGAATTTATACATGTTTAGTCTAACGTTGTTAGGCAAACAAGTTTGGCGGTTGATATCGCAGTCGGACTCCATTGTTTCAAGACATTTTAAGATCATGTACTATTCTAGGTGCGACATTATAGACGCAAAAAAATACTGTAATTCAAGGGGGGGAAAAGACGATAACACAACCATCATCTAAGTAATGAAGGTCATACTATGTAAACACAGCCACCACTATACAAGTTGAAAAAGTTTAGCCTCATCGCCTTTTCAAGGGGAAAAAATTGGGCTATAATGAAAGCATAGGAATTCTATGTTGTATTTAATTTAAAAGAAAAAAAATCAGACTGTCAAACGAGACTGTGTAAAATTCATTGTTATCCAAGACTCAAAAACCATAAGTTTAATCAAAAGAAAAACTAGCTAGTAAAATTTGGTGCTTCCCAACAGTAACTCACTATTCCTACCCTGCAAATAGTCCAAAAACTCAAGTATGCTTCCCTGGTATTCTAGCCCTTCACATCATATACTCAAAATGTGCATCCCCAAAAATTTACACAATTCAACTTAAGACACTCCTTAGATCAGATTTTTGCTGAGGAGTTAACCTCGAGGGATACTTGATGTCAAATTTGATTTTTAAAGCCCCCTTGCTCCCTGGTTGTTTGGTTATTGGCATCCCTTCATTGGGGACTTTGTGCTCATAGTCAGGTGTGACTACATTTGGCAACCGGACAAAAAGACTTCTTCTATCCAAAGTAGGGATTTCCAATGTTTTATTTGTGAGAGCATCCGCCACAGTTATCTTTTGGGTAATCACAAGATCATTTCCATTCCTGGTATAACGAGGATGTGGTTTCTCGTCAATCACAAAAATAATATCAGCTGGGATGATGCCAGGCTGCTTGTCACCCTTCTCAATGAAGGTAACCTTTGTCCCTTTTTTCCATCCAGCTTTTACATCAATAGTCAACACCTCTTCCTCAATATTACGGTACCTGAAATGGGATTGCATAAAAAAAAAAAAAAATGGGATTGCACAAGTCAAACAGAAATTTTTTATTTCAGAGATAAATGAACTGTACAAGAAATTTTCAAAATGGATAATCATGCTATTAGTATAACTTGCCAATCCTTTCCAAATTCTTCTATTCAATACAGTAATTTGATAAACTCAAGATCCTCCTACTATAGCAGATAAATCAGTCTAATCATAATCTCATACAAACTGTATTGAAAAGAAGAAAAAAAACTGAACTTTTTAGACCGTTTGTTTAACATATCCTTACCACTTCTCAGTTTTGATTTGATTAGTTAATTTTGTTTATTGGGCAGATATGGTGGGATATCCATTTGTTAAGTTGTTAGCAGAACACACTTTAACTTATAGAAGCCAAAAGTTCTGCGGGTGCTTTTCTTGCTCGCTTGAGTATGTTTAACACTTAGGCCCCCTCAAAATAAGTGGACAGGGTCTTCCGCTGTGTATTTAACCTATTAGAGTAACTGCTTGTACAGAGGCTACTAGATACTCTTGTCAGACTCATGTTGAATCCACATCAAAGTTAAAGTGGTTAGGAAACTGTCAGGTAGGTTATCAGTTAAGATCTCTACTAAAACTGTAACTGTAGTTATTTAGTAGAATGATAACAGAACCGAATTCTTTGATTCTTTGAAACTCTCTCTGTTCCTATCACTTGACCTCTCTTGTTCACACATTTAATCATACCAAATACCAAAAAAGTGACAAACTAACTACAGACTTGGGGGATGTTTGGTTTGAGTACTGCTTTCATTTTAAATTCACTTTCGTTCCTATTTTTTCTAGGATTTGCACATGAAACGGTGAAAAATGACTACACTGTTTTCAGGGACTTTCACAAACCTGGATCAAATTCCACTTAAACCTTAACTAAAAGTAAGCACAAATTCTACATTGACCAACAAAACTTCGAGTAATATTCTCAACCATCATCAGAAAAGAGCAAAATTTATAATTGATAGAAAATTTTAAATGTTCCCTACTCAGTTATGTTTGGAAATAACCTTTGAATCAAATGAAATATATTATAAACCATTAGATACCACACTGTCCTAATCCTATCTAGAGAAATGGGAAAACTGAATAGCAAAACTAAATCCTAACAGATCCTACACTATCCTATCATATTAGAATCAGATATAGTCCTTAGCAGCAGTATCTACCAACTTAGGCTTTGAACCATCTAGAATATAAGTATTGCACATCTGGTCTATCAGAAACATCACCCTTCTAAGATTGAGGGTGTATGTTGCGTTCATATTTTTCAAGCACACATTCTAATCACTTGCAATGATTTAATATAACTTTAAAACTCAAATATTCATAAATTTCAACTTCATTACTCATACGAAAAATTTCAATGTACACTATTCCTCACCTAGAGAACCAAATACCAGGAGAGGATTGAAATACATCATTTTTTTAAGTGTAAAAAACTGTCTTTTCAACAAAACAAAAAAACCATGTTCTAAGCACATTATCAAAGTTTTCTGCTAAAATTAAACTCAAGGGGACATATCAGTATAACCCCTTCCCATTGCTTGCCTCTTTCCCCCAAGGGGACATATCAGTATAACTCCCAAACATAACCAACTCATATTATGAATCACTCTAAGCAAAAAGGGGTTGTCATTAGATGAGTTTGCATTAATTATTAGTAATTAACTTCAATTCCGATTTCATAAACTTGGGGTCTGTACTCTCAGAACAATCAAGTCAGAGCATTTTTTTTTTCTTTTAAGTTGCTGTGTTATCAACACTTATAGTTAGGTTTAACACTAATATAACACGACTGTTGTCAATAACTCCATCAGCATTTTTGGTTCCTGTAATTTTCCGTCCGCATCTTTAGAAAATGCTAAAGGAAAATGTTACATGATTAAAAAATGCAAATTTTTTATTTGTAAACAAAATTTTGGATATTTATATGAACTTAATCAACAAATCATTTAAGCCTACAAACTAATTAATCACAAACAACAACAAAAATCAAACAATGTATATCATAACACTAATATAACTGTTAATTGTTATCATCAATCTCTCTAAACAAAAAAGGGTCGTCAATTCAATTTGATAAACACGATTCAATAAATTTGTAGTAATAATTAGTAATTTCAATGAACAAAACATTTAAACCTAAACCCAAATCAATTACAACAAAAATCAAACAATCAAACAATGCATATCATAATCATAATCCTAATAATAATAAAAATAAAGTTAGGGTTTATGAAAATTGAATTACCCAGCATAATTAATCACGGTTCTGGTAATCTTTACCCTTCTACTTGTCCCATTATACAATTCTTCAAGAGTGAAAAACAACGCTCTCTCGATAGGATCATCTTTCTTTTTCAAAACTTCCGAACCATTCTCGCGGCGAAAGAAATCATTATAAACATCATCAGCAGAGCGAGGATTATACTGATACGCTGAAGATTGAGCGTTGCGGCGAGAAGAAGAACAATGTTGGGGAGGGGCAGCACCACCGTATTGAAGACCTTCTTCCCCGTATTGGTCGTAGATTTTCCGTTTTACAGGATTGCTGAGAATATCATAAGCTTGAGAAACGAGAATGAATCTGCGTTCGGCTTCAATTCTATTTTCAGGAGGGTGTTTGTCTGGGTGATGTATTAAAACTAGTCTTTTGTAAGATGTTCTTAACTCTTCTTCTGTTGCATGTCTATTCACTTTTAGAACGTTGTAGTAATCCATGGTTGGATTGACAGTGTAACGAAAACACACAAGGTGATTTGGATTTGACGGTTATGGCTTCATGTTTTTAGAATCGAGAAGAGAAGCGTCGTGTTTATATATACGCTATGACATAAATGCGCACGCGTAACTCTACTATGGAGTGAAGCAGGGTATTTCTCTCTTTTACAAAAATTAATTAATGGGTGAATTAATGGAATTACTTAACGCAATTAATTAATGAAAGATGCTACGATTGTTTCATCTAGTTTAGAATAAGAATAGGCTTCTTAAATAAATAAATAAAAAGAGAATAGGTTTCTTTCAAAAATAAATCAATAAAAAGAATAAGAATAGGCTTTACAATGTCTGTGTTTTTGTCAGTAAAAATGTTTAAGTTTGGTTTGTACTTTGGCTCTAATTGATAAAAATAACGGATAACTTATAAGCAACCGATAGCTTATAGCTGATAGCTGATAGTTATGACTTATGGCTAATAAGCTAATTGAAGTATTTGAGAAAATTAGCGGTTCAATAGTTGATAAATGTAAAATGACATAAAAGGACATTTTTTTTTTAGAATAAAAAGGACTTTTTTTTATCATTCTAATTTCTATGAAAACAACAACAATTATCATTTTTAGGCCATAAAATTTACGCTACTATCAAGCCAATATTTTTTTTATTTTTTACTCTACTAAATTTACGTTACTATTAAGCCAAAAAATTTTGTTAAAAAATTTACGATATCATTGGAATTTTTTGTATGCTCTACTGTTTTCAATTATCATGTTGGACTATTATACATTTGTTCAAGTGTTTATCTTAACAACAATTTTATTAATCCCTTAAAAAAAATTATATTAATCCAAAATTAAGCCAAATTGATTGTTAGTATTCAGCATTTAATAAATACATCATTGTTTAATATTATAATAAATTATAAAGGGTAAAAAAGGATTTTAGAAAAAATAGTAAGGGTAAAAGTGGAAGAAAAAACAATAAGCTATAAGCTCAAACGCTACTTGAAATAGCTTCTGAAAAATAGCTTATAAGCTCGCGAAATAAGCTATAAACTCATGGTGAAAAAGTGTTACCAAACAGAGTTTTTTTTGTCAAACGAGCTTATAAGCTATAAGCTAATAGAGATGTCTTACCAAACATTGTAGCATTTCATAGACTTATTTTTTAGGATTTAATATAATATTTTAAAAGGTCTCTTTTTGTTTAACAGGCAAAAATGAAATATATTAACAACATCAATGTCGCATCTCCAACACAATACGTAGTATGTTTAAATGTCGATATTTAATGTGCCAAATAAGAAAGCGTTTTTTGACTTTTCATGAATTGATTATACAACTTCAATGCAATAAATACTATATAATTTTCTTTTTTTTTTAGTATCTCTATTATAAACATTTCCCTTATTTTATTTTGATAGTACACGTGGCAAGTTTATATTGAAAGGTGCATTTAATGTTTTTCTATCAACCAATTAGAATGAATCATGACTCATAATTTTTGTATTAACCAATCAAAATAGATCATGACTCATTTCATAAGTGCATGTGACATTTTCACATTCTACATCTCATTTAATGTTTTCTTATCATCCAATAAAATTGAATCATGTCTTAGTTATTTTTTATTAGCCAATCAAGATAGACCATGACTCATTTAGTTTTCATCAACCAATCAAAATTGATCATGCCATGATTTCTCTCTCTATATATAGACACTTTGTTTTTCATTATTTTCATGTGTCTCTTCCCCCCATAAATTTTTTCGTTAAAACAAGTATTTTCTGTGTTTTAAAAGCATATAAGTTTAATCACTTGGTTATAGATTATGGGGTTGATTTTCTTTTTTATTTGTATCTAATTGTTTATTACTAATGCTACTTTCTCAGGGTTCCATTAGAGCATTTGTCTACGTTCTACGACTTCAAGATGTTCAACGTCAACAATATAATTTTCAGTCAAGACAATGTTTTGTATTTGAAATAGAATCAAGATGTTAGAGTTTAGATACCTTAGGTTGATTTTTAATGAATTGATATGTCGAAAAGCTAATCTCAATATTGATTTAGCATTTATCTATATTTATTTTATGAATATTTGTCTTGCACAATTGGTATATTACACATGAAATCTTATTTGATGAATCTTAATTGATGCTTTTAAACACATCTCTGGACATGTTAAACATCATCTTAAAGGTTGCATACAATTGGTTTACATCATCTAAGTTGGACAAACCTTTTTTAATAAGAAGACATTTTAACATCATCCTATTTTATTATGTCTGCTTTTCACTTATCATAGTTTCTTCAATAGAATGTATCAAAAGCTTCAATAAGCCATCAAGCAATAATCATGGTTTCTTTTTTATTTCTTTTGACCAGATAAAACACAATGCTTTAAGTGTCTCTTATCTTTTTTATTTGACAATCAATATATGATTTGTTCTACTTTAATTTATCAATGAGATAGTTACTATTAAATAATTTTTTTTGATGGAACTATTTAATAATATTGTTAATTTTGTTATCTACCATTTATTATAAGTAGCTTCCATTTTCAAGCTATTTCACGCACCATTTCAATAAAAAATTGTATTTTTTTAATCCTGTCTTTTTTTTGTGATAGGCAAACAGAGAGGTTAGGTATCACAGAGAAGCTGAAACATCCCAACTAAGTTGGCACCCAACAGCAACTCCCATCCTTTACCGCCTCTCTAATACGTAATATTATTAAAAAAAAAAGGGGGGGAAACTGTACAAAGGAGGGGGACTAAGCCAATACCCTCAAAACAAAGCAGAAATAAAACAGAAAAAAAAATGATCTCACGTAAAATGAATGTTTGTCCTGAATCATGTCTTTGATGACAATTTTTTCCATTGTTGAATTCTTGAACCTGAAGAGATAGTGGGTAGAAGTTCAAGCGCAAAGGAGGAAGAAGGAAAGTTTTTTTCTCTTCTGAGTTAAATTCCAATATTAATTAATAATAAATATAACAATTTGTTGAAACGGTAGCAAGTCATGAGGTAAAATTAATGGAGGATGTGACAACTTTTTTATTGGTGTGTGTTAGAGGAGTGTGTTAGAAGGTGTGACCCTAACATTCCTCTTGGAGTTCTTTGATTTAACAAAAGCATAAATAAAGTTCATCATATTCAATAAAAACAAAACTTCTTGCTTCAACAATCCTGTCCACTTTCACTTTTTTTTAAAGGAGCCTAGTATAGATTTGAACAGTCGTGTAATAACTAATAACACTCACAATATCGAGTTTTTTTCCTTAGGAAGTTGAAAGATACTAAGGTTATTTATGTAATTTACTTAGTTTAGTAGCGGGTATGGATATCCGCGGGTGCAAATAACATTAAATTCACATTTGTCTTAATTAATTAGCCGTTTATTTTATCCATGAATATCCATTTAGGTATCCACTCCGTGTCCGGAGCAGATTTTATCCGCTGGTATCCACAGGTGCAGTATTTTTTGCCATCCCTAGTGTCAACATTAATTCCTTGTGTATACTGCAGCTGTCAACCTTTGTTTAGCCTAATTATTTGCATTCTTCCAATTATGTATAACATCATTGCTGCTATATATGTTGATGTATATTGATCATTGTAAATATGCACCAAACCCATTTTTCAATATGTAATCAGAGCAAATTGATCCAAAAAATGCTAAGTTAGAGATTAAGATCCATACCTCCGATGAAAGTAAAGTTCAGTAACTCTCACCCTAAATTCACTTAATTATCTTAGCTCCTCGGACAATCCAGGAACACCAGCTATTCTCGATGGAGAAAATTATCGAACGTGGGCACACTCGATGAAAACGCGCTTCGTGCAAAAGATGAAGCTAGCTTTCATTGATGGGACAATCAAGAAACCTGGAAAATAAACAACATACTATCCCAATTAGGAGAGGGAAGATTCAATGGTGATGGCTTAGATTACAAACTATATTGATCTAAAGTTACAAAGCAATATTTCGCTGGTGATGATAGCACGAGATGTCTGGCTTGATCTTGAAGAGCGTTTTCCAAACAAATTCACCTAGGATCCACCAATTATGGCACAACCTATGCTTGATGCAGAAAGAAGATGACTTGGATGTAACATAATTTTACACCAGTTTCAAAGGTGTTCTTGATGATTTAAACGAGCTTCAGCCTTTGCCTGAATGCACATGTGGTGCATCAAAGGAGCTGATGCAAAGAGAAGAAGAAGGACACCTTCACTTATTCCTTGGAAGCCTCAAAGAAGTGAAATGATACTATTCAAAGAACTTTGATACTATTCAACCAGCAAAAATCAGACACCTGAGTGGGCGAGTGAATCGATTCAAATTTTGCAATACACGAATTTGAATCGAATCAACAACTCTGACCAAAACACACGAGACCATGAGTGAACAGTGAACTGATTCAAGTGTTCCAAAGCAACCATTTGAATCAAATCAATGTCACAGACAAGGAATTTTTTGAGAAAATTTGGATAACAACGAACACCTAACTTGATACCAATGCAAATGTTCATAAACAAATTAACACAAAACATTTGTTGGTTATTTGATGAAATATAATGGTTATAACAAGAATGAACAAAGAGAAAATATGATGCAAAAGGCATGTATGTTATTTAGCAGGAAAGACTGGTGTACTTATACAGCCATAAGGAAAGTAGAAAGGCAAATATGTTGCCACTAATTAACATAATTGATGCCTAAATAAAAAGAAATCAAATCAGCCACTTAATCTTTATTGCCTAGAATTTAGGAGAATTAAAACTGACTGAGAAGCTTCAAGGGTCATTCATTAAACAACATCAATCTAACAAACATTATCAAAATTTAAACTAAGCAATTAAAGGAGCAACTACATAGATCGTGTCCTCTCTCTCATTCCTGGAGGCAGTTATTAGCCTTGAAAGCAGGGATCGTGGGTTTGTGGCGTCATTGTCCAGTCTCAATATGTTTTGACTCATTTATGAGCCTTTGAGAACCCACTTTCTGAGTTAGTGATTTTGAGAAAGAATCAGCTCCCTCGTATGGCTTTTCTAGCATTGCATATCCTCCACTCGGCTGAAGGGTCTCCTCACCTAATTGTTCAATTGTCTATTTGCCAAATTCGGCTAACAAGATAATTATTTTTAGGTATAAACAATATTAAATTTGTGTATGGTTATTATTGTTTTACAAGTTTACCATGCATAAAAGAGAATTAGTTTATATTTTTATGCCAATATTTATTACATATTATAGAAAAAGATGTAACATAATTAAAGGGATGTAGGTAAAAAAATAAGTAATACACTTGAAAATTTAAAAGAGATCTTATAAAAATGAACAAAGAAAAATTTGATGTTCTATATTTATGAACTAATGTAGTGTTATAGTATCACATACACCTCATTTTATGGAGTCAAATGATTACACAATCCAGCAATCTAACACACTGGGCATCAAAATTAATTACATAGTAAATCAACAATTACATTTTTTAATTATAATATGAACCCTCTACAAGAGTTAATCACATTTATTGTAATCAGAAGTTAATCTAAGAAGAAGCCACAGCAGGTTCAGTTGAATTTGCTTCAACTTCACTAAGCAGCTTCAATATTTCTTCTCTCTTAGCCACCAAAGCCTGCATTTTGGTGTCTAATTTTTCAAGCTTTTGCTTAAGTATTGCTGGATCCTTCTTATCTTCAGGGTTCTTCTTCTTTTTCTCTTTTCCACCTTCTTCATTTTCTTCCTTGTTTTTCTTCTTCTTATCCTTAGATTTTTCTTCTTTTCCACTTGCATCCTCAGTTTTCTCTTTCTTTTCCTTCTTCTCGATTTCATCAGCATGGTTTTCTTTTTCTTCAGTTCCTCCCATACTTGAAATAGATTGTGTTTTTATTTCCTGTGAAAACCAATCAAGTTAAGCTTGTTTAGATGTGGTTGAAAACCTTATGTTTATATTCATTTTGATTTTTCTATTGCAAACACATGCATTCATTTTAATCATTCAAAATAATTAACAGCTTCACTATAAAATTTCATAGTTTATTTTCCTTATGGTGTGTTTTACCACTTTTATTTATAATTTGCTAAAATACCTCCTTCTAAAAAACAAATGTACACGTTAACAAATCTCTCTCTTTTTTGTAAAAAAAAACAAATCTCTCTCTTTCTTTCAAAAGAAAATAAAAAGTTTCTTTCTACATTTAACACATTCATTGGTTCGGTTTGGTTTTCTTCAAAAACCGAACCATGCACACCTCTTGTATCTCATATAAACTAAGTTGAAAACAAAAAATACAAGTGTATAATTAAAAAAAAAAGTTTATGACAATTAAATCAACAAAGCAATTAGGCACAAGTGGCTAATGAGATAAATCAAATAAAGAATCGTTCGAGAGAGCCTGTGTTCAATGAAGGGTGAACACAAAACAAAAAATATGCAGACAATTGAAGAATATAGTTGAACTAATCAAACAAATGAAAGAATGTATCACCTGGAGGCTGGTCTCAAAATATTCTTTGTGGCAAAGATTGCAACTTCAAAATTGATTAATCAAATTGCATAGCAGCTTCAATTTGTATGGAATTGGCAGAGCCCAAAAACCAAATCTCCATCACTAATTTTCATGACCAAAACAGTTTAAGCGAGAAACACTAATACCCGTACATAATTAGTTCCATTATTTGAAATTATAGCATTTCAATTAATAGTTACTGGACCCTAATTATTTGCTGTTTTTAACTTTAATAATTGATGGTGATTGGTTTTTAACTGTTTCTATCATATGTGTGGTAATAATTGAGTACATGCAACGGGTAGAGTAAAAATCTACGGTATAGGTGCAAATATGAACACAAGTAATTACAGATACCCCCTTATTCACCTTGAAAAATGTGAATTCTAACCATCAGATTATTTGAAAAAAAGTAATTACATGGTTAACTTTTTTTTGAAGAAAATTACATGCTAAACTGAAATGATATACGTGTGCTTTAGTAAAAAAAGAATATTGTTACATGAACACCCTTTATTCCCGTACACTCTTGTACACCCTATGCATTGGGAAGAGAAAAGAGGGGATGAAAGAAAAAATGTGTTTGTGTGGGGTCCACATGGTCACATGTCAGATTTTTGTGTGGGTGTTAAGGGGTGTATTGCCACCTAAATATGTTTATGTATCATAGCTCGTAAAAAAAATATAAATATTTTTACTTTAGTTATATAGTAAAGCACCAATGAAAGAGAAGAGAGAATTATACATAACCCGAAAGTGTAACCATTTATGTTATTGAGGTGATATTAGACTTGGGTCACCCCAAAAATCAACGGTACAAATAGTAATTAAAGGTTATACATAATGGTGAAAACGGAAAAGCTACTTTTTCAATGTGTATATGCATGTTTCTATTTTCTTTTGCAAATCTTACAGACCACTATCATGTGAATACTGACGTGCTCCTTCATAATTGTATACCATCACCATCACTCGGTACAAATAGTAATTAAAAGTTATACATAATGGTGAAAACGGAAAAACTACTTTTTCTATGTGTATATGCATGTTTCTATTTTCCTTTGCAAATCTTACAGACCACCATCATAATTTCATAATTGTATACCATTAGCATCACTTGGTACAAATAGTAATAAAAGACTATACATAATGGTGAAAATGGAAAAACTAATTTTCCAATGTGTATATGCATGTTTCTATTTTCCTTTACAAATCTTAACTGATCGTAAATCAACAATCGAGATCGATTACTATATAAAAACACGTGTTTTTCCTTATTACCGGGAATCTAGATCCAGACAGCGAGCTAAAAACATACCAAGAACAGTTGCGAAACCAAGTAACCTAAAACAAAAACAAAAACAAAAACAGATACAAAACCAAACAACCTAAAATTTTTCATTATTTTATTTGAAAGAGTTTAAACAAATTATACAAAGCAACCTATAAATATAGTAGTTAACTAAATAAATAGTAAATACAAACTGATTATTTACACATAATAATATTTATAATATGTATAGACTACCAAATGTGTATGAAATTATGACAAAGTATGAAATGGCTGAGCCTCATGTGCAACCTTAATGAATACATCTTCCAATGTGGTGTCAGCTAAACCCCATGCAGAAACTGGGAAGTTTCTCTTTGCAGTTTCAACTGCTTGGAATACATTAGATATTTTAACCTCATCTTTTGGTAGCTCAAACTTTTGAGTTCCTGAGATATGGTAAATCTTCTTAGCATTTGGGGAGAGTTGTTGTACCAATTTCTCAACATTTGTTTCATGATCAATAGATGTTGCCATTGAGAATACATAAGTTCCTCCATATCTTCCTTTCAGCTATGATACAACAAACACAAATGTTAATTGGCAGTAAATGAACTAACAGTGAAAAGAATTAATGAAAATAGAAAACTAAGAGGCCTATAGGAAGACTAAGGGCATGTTTTGATTGAGTTATTTGAGTTTATCTTCTAACATAAGCACTTGTGTGACTGTTTGGGAGAGCTTATGACATGTCCATAAGTTGTTTTCAGCTTATTTCCATAAGCTCTCTAAGATAACTTAGGAAAACAACTTATAGCTTATATGAAAGCAGTTTGACTTTATTTTATCTTTTATTACAGCAATAGCTTATACACGAGCACTTATAAACACCTGATTCAGCTGTTTATCGAAACAGGTCTAAGTACTCACCCTTATTTATAATGATACAAGACTACTAATCCTAACCGAATAGAGAAATAATCATGATAATATAGCGAAGTAATATGAAAACTACTCAATTTGGTGTAAACCAAATCGATGTATATTCAATCAATGTAGTGTAGACAAGAGGTTTTCCGACACGGAGGAGCTATTATTATTCACGGAGGAGGAAGCTCTCTGGTGAGGTTACAGGGTAGACTCAATAGGAGAGTCGGTGGAAAAGTGGTTAAAAATGTGTCTTGTCCTCGTTGTGGCGCAAAGCCACCTTTGTATAGAGGAGCCTAGCCATAACTGACTTCGTACAACCCGGCGAGGAAGGTGGGAGTTAGAGATCATATCAACGGTCCTGATTGATAGAGCCGCGCTCCAATGCGGTAAAGAGTACAGGAAATCTTCTGTCCTCTCTCATGTGGCGAGGATTATAGGTTATTGGACCGCCATGTATTAGGCTGGTGACGTGGGCTGAGGCTCAACCCGGAAATCTGAATAAAATAAACTAATCTTATCGTATAACTCAAGATATGCTCACATAATATCAAGATATTAAGATATTTCATATATTCCAGCAAGGTGTACTTCAATCTATGGAAATAAGTCCATTGTTACTTGATTAAGCATATAATTTAATAGTGTAATTTATACCTCTTTTGGATTTCCTATACACTGAAAGCTACCGTCTACAAATATTCCTAATCGATCACATAGGACTTCTGCCTCTTCCATGGAATGTGCTGAAAAGTGTATGCAAACAAGATTTATTATCAATCTATATGAAGAGAGAACATACTGATACTGTGATGAAATAAAATAACAAACTAAGCAGATATATCAAAGGCTTGCAGAACATTTTGGTACCTCAAAATATACAACTTTGGTGGAATTTAATGAAAAATGCAACTGAGGTGTCTATGCTGAAAGAATAGAATGATGCAAAGAAGGTAGAGTTGAGCATTATCAACAAAAGTGGTACATGGGAACTCACTGAGATCCAATGACAAAAATGTAATAGGAGTAAAATGGATATACTAAAAATAGAATCCGGATGATCAAATCACAAGCACAAAGCTAGAGTTATTGTGAAGAGATATTCTCAAATAGCTAGAGTTGATTAAAGTGGTACATTTGTGCTTGTTGCTTGCTAGGTATGAAACAAACTGGTTAGTCGGTCCTAAAGATTTAACAAGGATGCTTAAAAAACTAGACGAGGGACTAACAAAATTATGGCTATTTTGAGGTACTGAAATACTCATTTACTAGAAGCAGATATATAACAAAATATATGAATAGGTAGGATCAAATTACTCTTGAATTTACTTTTTATCATTTGGTGTATTTCAATATTTATAGTGCTTAATAAGCAGTGTAACTATGTTTAAAGTTAATCTAAGTGTAACTTGATCCCTTCTCATAAATTAATTCAACAACTTGGTAATGTTTTAAAAACCATGAGGGAGAAAAAAATTACTAGTGAGAATGATCGCACGGTCCTGTTTTGCACGATTAACAACATTCCATAAGTTCTTTCTTGATGCAGGGTCTAATCCAGTACTTGGTTCATCCATATAAACAACCTTAACAAAATTTCCAATAACAGAATTAGAAAACATGGCACAGATATTCAAAAGCAAAGTAATTTCATAGAACAGGTTGAATTGATAAAGAAACATACCCTAGGATCTCCGATTAATGAAATTGCAACACTAAGCCTCCTCTTCATTCCTCCACTATATTTTCCAGCTTTTTTATCAGCAACCCCTCCGTGAAAAAGGTTTACACTTTTCAATGATTCTTCCACCGCCTGCAGCATGTTAAATTTTCTTAAGCCGGGTCTTATATACTAAACAAATGCTATAGGGACAGGTTCAATTTATGTCTACACTGCAATCTTGTCATCTATAGATCCATGCCGCCTTAACAGAAAAATACGCCACAAACTATTCGATAGGGAGAGGACATAAACTAGTCTAAAGACATGGACACTGTTAAATTTCATCTAATATTCGGCGTTCCATACACTTTAGTCATTAAGATATTACACAAGAATTGTACATTTCAAAACATTTATAAAATAATAATTGTGTTAAAGACAAGTCCCGATCTATTTTTCTAGTTTTCCGCACTAGAGATTTTTCAAACTTCAACTTACTTGTGTTAAGGCGGAACCTTTAAGATTTTTAAGTCTTCCATAAAAGAGTAGGTGCTCTCTTCCTGTCAAGATTTCCCACAGCAAGCTAAAATACCAAAAGGAAAAAATTATATACAATTTCTCAACTGCTATAACTTTAAATTTAGAAAAACATATAAACTAGATGAAATTCCAGCTTACTCGTGCTGAGGGCATACACCGATGCTAGTATATATTCCATTCATATCGGTTCTTATGTCAAGACCTTGAACAAAGGCTGTACCTGAGGTTGGCTTTGTAAGACCTATCATCTGTAAGCATTACCAGATGGTATGATTAATGAATTAAAGAGAAAATAAGTCAAAGACAACAAAAGCATTGATATATGACATCTCATCGATTAAGAGTAAATTATCAATTTAGTCCTTATAATTGTAGGTCTCTATCAGTTTTGTCCTTGAAATTACCAAAAGTTCTATAATGATGAATGAATTTAAAATTGGTCAATCATATTAATGCTTCTCAAACAATTTTAAGGATTAAATTTACCGGTCCAACATGACATATATCGAACATTATCTATTTAAGGGACAATTTTAGAGACTAAATTTACAATGTCCTACAATTTCATAGATTGAATTGGTGATTTACTTAACGATTAACAAATTGACAAGTTTCACTGATACTCTTTGCAAGGTTAAACTCATTATTTTCTCTTATATGAGTTCAGGAAAATGAATGGAATCCTCAAATCCTCGGATTATATTTTGTTATACGTAAGGAACAGTGGCGGAAAAAAGGGCAATGAATGTTTGAAAAAGAAAATTATATTGTTGATGTAAATAAACTTTAACCAACCATGCTGATAAAAGAAGTCTTCCCAGCACCATTGGGACCAAGCATTCCAAAGCATTCTCCTTCAGGCAAAGCAAGGGACAACTCTTTCACTGCAAATTTCTCCGGGTTACCATCCCTTCCTGGATAAACTTTGCTCAGTTTGTCACAAACAATTGCATGATTCATAGTAGGTTCAAGTAGCAGCTGCTCCACCTTCTCCATCTAAAGTGTAAATGAAGACAAAGTAACACATCAATGATACAGTTTTACTATTCCATTTGGATTTAGGTTTCTATCGGAAGGTGTGTGTGTTGAGGTAACATCATTCGTTAAATTTAAAATACCGATGAGTGAACTCTACCAGATAATAGAGATCAGGTTTCTTGGTTTCTTAAACAAGTAGAAACACAAAATACATATACAATGCAAGCAAAACTGACCTCTTGGTGAATATCTGCTTTCTCGGTCATAACAAAAACTTTAGATCCTTGCCTTTGGAGACTAGGCTTCCGAAAAGATGAACTACGTTTTTTCTGAAATCCTTTCAAGAACAAAAGAGGACTTTTCCAACTTCCTGTTGATAAAACTTGATCGATGTAATAAGCGAAGAACAAAACTAATAGCCACTCCAAGAACATGATAATCAAGACCTCTTTCATGCCATTTGTGCTATCATTGAGATCTTCCCACCGCATACCATGTGTCCCCATAGTATCTCCAGTAAAAGACGATTGTGAAAATTCATATAACCCACGATATAAAGCAAACCCAGGATATAACTCCATAAAAATGATCCACCCTCCTGAAGAAATTGTACAAGCAATCAAAAGTACAAAAGAAAGGTTAGCCAACATGTTAACACATGACACAAATAGACGTCTCACATTAAACGAAAGTTGATAAAAATTTCTCGACACAATGATCGTATTAGGATGTTAGATAAAAATTGCTCGACACAATGATCACATTAGCATGTTGTGATATGTGGTAGGTGCAAATTCAAAACTAGTTCCTTTAAAACCTTTGGCCAGGTAGTATATCATTTCTCAATTATTTGACTTACTTGGAAACGATGTATCTTGAATAAAAAATTGGAAAAGAAAACCAGCTAATAGACCGGTGCCAAAAACACCTATGTATGCAATCACTGCCATTACAACAGAAAAAAAAGTTAGTGATCAGATTTGATAGCAAACTAAAAATAAAAATCATAATATAGCTTATCTATCATCAAACCTGTAGCGGTCTTAACATTTGAAAACAGCGAGGCCAATAAAAATGCCATCGAAATTTGTAAGTTTATATAGATGAAATAAAACACAAATTGGATGCTGTAGTCATTCATTGTGAAGAATTTTAGTCCTGAAAAAGAAAACAACAGCATTGAGGGGAAACAGAAAATACCAAAATGAAACAGAAAGCAAGAGAATAGTTTACTGGTTGCATCCATACCTATGACTGAGCCAAATATCACAAAACACAACATGTAGATAATTGATATGGCAAGAAAATAACTGTAAGAAATAATCCAATATGGCCCATCACCGAGACCATGCATTTTCATCATGATTCTTAAATTTTGTTGCTTCTCATAAACTAATGATGTGAGGACAACCTACATCAACATATAAACACGATCAGAGAAATATACTAGAAAGTCCAGTAGATAGATTTACATGGTTACACCACATAAAAAGCTATTACGTGAAGAATTGAGAGAGATGCGAGCAACACTCGCTCTGACACTCTTTCCAACACTCCCCGCCTAATCGGATAAATTCACATATGTCTCACTACTTTGAAAATAGGGTAGATAATATATCTCTAGTTGCCTGGCATACATGTCACATAGGAGGTATAACATAGAAGTAGCTTCGGGAGTACAAACAATATAGGAGAATAATAAGAAAATGAATACTTTGTGTGAAGAACAGGAAAAAACCCTGGATACTAAAAAAAGAAATGTGAAATTAATCGCTGTAACACCTAGAGTATAAGTAACATTTCGCTATTGGGGTCTGCTATAAAGGGAATAGATCAGGTGGTGATTGACTGGAATTTATTCCAAATCCATATTCAACAAATTTGTCTTTAAATAAAGTGGTGAGACCAATGTGAATTTGAATTTCATTCAATAAGAGCGAAATCGAAAGAGTGTTAGAGTGAGTGTTGCTAGTGTAAGACTTTATTGAAAGAAAAAAAAAACTAAGATTTAGCCATGTAAACACATTATTTTCTTTATAGCTACAATGTAAACCCATTCAGCAAGCAATGCCAGCAATTTCCTCTCATTTCTGATAAATTGTATTGTTACAAACAACTTAGTTCATTGCAAGTATATTTACTCGCATATTTATGTACTTACAGGGAAAAGTTGCAGGATGACCCATGTAAAGAAGAGACCGCCTAAAAGAGAAGCCACGTCAAACTTTAATGGGGTCTCAGGTTTTGGCATTTCCTTTACAAACTCAAACAACATTTTGGTACCAAGTCCCAACAGAAACTGAAGGTAGGAATTTGATACCTACAAACATGTAGATACTAGATGTCAGCTCCTATCATAAATAACCTATAAGATGCATAAAATCTTAAACCCATATATTATTAAAACAAATTTGGGAAAATACACATTTAAAGGGAAACCACAACAGTTAATAGAACAACATACTTAATTAAACATCATGTTACTCTCTCACTCTCCCTAACATATTGAATAGAACAACATAATTCACACATCATGGGTTTAAGCAGCTTATGAGCTAACTACCTATTAAAGCCGAAATACACATTTTGGGTCCTAACACTATCAATTAAAAGAATAATACTGAAGAGAAAGAACAATTCAAAACCAAAGTTTGAGTGTATACCAAATTTACAGAACGAGGAATCCGCGCCAATGCAATTTTATCAAAGCCAGTGTCATTTTTATAGGTTGAATTGTACCATATACTGACATTAAATATATTCTCATTTGAATCTAGAAAATCATAACCTGTCAAAACAATATGGAAATAAGTATTTCTTTCAACATATTATGTAAAACATATCAATATAGTGATAGATCTACCTGCAGTTATCTCATTGATCTGTCTCTCTGTGTTGCCTTTTCTATAACCTTTATATAGAGCATTGTTTACCTCAGAAGAACTATTACGCCATAACCGTAAAGCCTGAGCACATCTTAACTCTATATCCAGTGGAAAACAATAAACTAGAATCAGTACAAACTTGGACATCAGATGCAAACTTTTAGCATAAGCTAACTAGAATGAAACATGACAATATGTAAAAAATTATCTGCTATGCAAACATATTCAAAATACTTTGTAGTTTGCACGAGCAATTATTGTCCTCAACGGTAATATTCTTGTCAGTGTTTCTGATGCAACACAAAAGTTACAATTATGACCTTTTGACACTAAGATAATTGTCGCAAATTCAACTTACGCCTATTTTGATAGATTTTAACTTATGGTAATGATATTATTGTCACAGATTCAATTTAGTCCTATTTTGAATATATTTTAACTTATAGGAAGTTGTCAACTGAGATAAGTATTAGTTCTTACTTCCTAACTTTTAGAAATTATTTTTTACTAGAAAAAGCTCATTTCATTTCAATGGCAATAACTTATGCAATACATGAAAGAACCTATTTCAGATAATGGCAACTAGACATAGATATGACTACCTGAGCTAACAAATGAGCAACCATATTGACTTGCCACCTAATGGGTCTAACAACAAAGTTCGGTTTTGATTGAAGGATAGCCTATAACTGAGGATAATATGATTGTACTCTAACACATCATATTTTGCAGCGGGGACACTAGCAGTTACCAGATTAGAATTGTTGTAAAAAATGACAACATTATGCATGAGTAAATCCTTGCACCTATTATTTATTTTTTCCTGTTACCATATATCTTACAAGAAAAATATGAATACAAGCAAGTCTCATTCATACCTTGCTGAATGCTAGTGGTTGATATCTGTACAGGAACGGACAATGTAGAGTTCTTTCCGCACTGACTTTGTAGATAGTAAATGGGAAGCTCTGAAAAGAAAGCAGGCTCCAGAAAATTGGTGTACTCAGTCTCTGATGACGATCCCTATAACATTATGATGGTTGCCCCATCATCCGTGTTCACAAAGAAAGAACACAGTAAGAGAAGACATATGCACAAAGTTGATAGTGAAGATTCAAAACTATATATTAACGATATTGAGAATCAACATTAGAGAAAAATGTGGATAAACAGTTTGATTATATCAAAATAAACTAAGGTATAATACATATTTACACCTAAGGATAACAGTATATATTTTCACATGAGAAAAAAAAAGGGAGTGTAATTTGCTCAAAATTAAATAACTATCGACTCACCAAGACATTTGTCGCGAAACTATCCATAACATTTGAATTATCTATATCAATGGTACTTGGGATCATATTTCTCGACAAGACTGTAAAGAGAAAAACAGGATTAAAAAGACATGAAACATCTAAATAAGTAACATAAAAACATGCCATCAGTTGTACAGGAAACCATGTGGACCGTAATGTCTTATTCAAACTATGTTGCCCTTAAGCAGGATTCGTGTTTGGGGGGCTGTGGACCGTCGTATCAGGATAGGCTCTAAAAGCACATTCATTTAGGATAAGGATAAATATTAAGGATAAGGGTGCCACTAGAGCAGCATGTGGGCGCCCTTATTCCTTAAACAGATGAAGCCGGGTTTCTGGGCAAGATACCTGGATAAGGATAAGCCTTATGCGCCCCTCCTTATAGGAACTGATCGGCTAAAGCTCAAGAAAAAAGGCTCTCAGGTTGTTGCGACTAAAGAGGACCAGAAACAAATAGAACTCCTGGGATCATTCCCAAACCATGACCTAACTAGATATAGAAAACCTATGAGATTTGGCTTAATCACAGGATAAGTTCTCATATTGTACTCATGGCTAGTAAGAAAGATGAAAAGATGCAATTAAATTGAATAAACACTCAATTTAATCCTTCAAATATCATTCTATCTCTCACTTATTTTCTAAAGTTAATGAAAACTGAAGTATGTTAAAACTCATCTCATTAGTCTCTAAAGTAGTAAAAGTCCACATTCTATTACACCTGACATCTTAACAACCTACGTAGTTTCATATATTTCAGTAACATACTTTAAAGTGACAAAGTAATACCAGAGAAACAAAATTGAGAGTTTATTCAATTGAATTTAAAAGGGCGATAAATGTATTTGATTCTGCTATATAGTATGTACCTTCTCCGAAAGACTGATTAGTACCAGTGAAGAGCATAGTGAGGGGACATGAGCCATTGGTTCTGCACGACGGGTTTGGAAAATCAGAAAATGGAAGAAAATCCGTTCTAACAGCGCGGTATCGTGGATCAGGCGTTTGCAATAAAGGAGGCCATTCCGTAGGGTTAGTAATAGGACAAGCGCCAACTTGGTCAAAATCTGAATATTGAACCCCACATTCATTTTCCACGCATCCACACTTATATTTGGCCTTATCAAATTGATTATTGATAAGAGTTTGAATTAGAACCAGCAATATACACAGCACAAATGGGAACAAGATCAGCCTAATGTTTGTCTTCACATTTCTTTTCTGAAAAAATTATGTCATATGTGTTAAGAAACATCAAGTAGCACATTGAGACTATGCAACACACTTCATATCATGGTTACATTCATTTAATTACTTTTCTCAAATTATTATCAGTGTCGACGTGTCAGTGGTAATATCATGTTCCGTGTCTGTGTTAGTGCTTCATATCGTTCAATTCAAGACTCTCGACGCATTCTTTCATATTCATGACTAGACATCTAAAGCTTGACTTTTACGATCCAATATCATGTAACCTAATAAATTTTAGATATGTAAATGTAAACTTTGGATTCAACCTAACTTGTCTTTACAAATTCATTGAAATCGTAATTGGGCCTAACACAACCTACAAAACCGGCTTGTGGGGTGAGGATTGCCCCACTATAAACACATGTCCAGGCCATATTTTGTCTGATGTGGGACTGTTTAACACATATCACTAATAAGGTAAAGGATATGTATCACTTATGAAAATATAGTAACAAACTTCACACATTTAAGTACCAAAATCATTGTTTACTCTAATATTTTTGCGTAAACAACCATTTTGATCATCAAATGTGTGAGACGTTGCGACTATAGTCCCTATATATTCTCTTGCGAACTTTGAACACTAGTCGAAACAACTAATAATCTATCTCTACTACTAACTCATTTTAGAGCTTACAAGTTTGATAACTCAAGAAACACAGAGAGAGAGAGAGTAACCTGGAAGGTTAAGTTCTTCCTAAGAAGCGCGTTTGCTTGAGTCCAGAAGCTGGCAGGTTCGTTGGTTCTGTTTGTATTTCTCATGCTTTGCTTTCTATATTTTTCTTTCTTCCAACACACTTCTTCAACTTTTGAAAACTAACTCTCAGATTCATAAACCCGTTTATATTATATAATGGAGGATACAATTTGGAGAGAGATAAACACATAAAATAGATAGTGGATCCTACTATTAAGTGAGTCCGACCATCATTAATTACTTTTTAGTTTTTCGAAATTTTTTGTGTCTATATTTCTTCAAATAGATGAAATGGAGAGAATAATAAACGGAGTGGATGTTAACTCCCTTTTAATAGTTGGTTTTGACTGTTTTTTATTGTGTGGGTTATATCTAAGTGCAACTTGCAGAAATTGTCAAAGTGTATTGAGCCGCAATAAGTGACAAAATATTCCAAAAAATGTATTTTAATGACTAACTCAAAAGTTGAAAGAAACCTTATAAGTGGGAACATACTAACATTATATTTATACCTGTCCGTCTTTTAATGATTTCGTCTTTTAATTTTTCATTCATTTTTGTCTTTTTGTTTTATTTTCATATGAATTTTTAAGAATTAAATTTAAAATTCATATAGAAACATGAATGAAGAACCACAAGTTTGAACGCTATAAAACTCGTATTAAAATAGGTTGTTAACTTATGCCCATAAAACATAAGTTAAGGAGCTTAAAATATAATTAAAAAATATAGTAAATTTTATGTTGAAACTTTTGAAAATTTTAAAATATTAAATACACAATTTTTAATAAAAATTTCAACATTTAACTTCTTAACTTAATACCTTAAGACACAAGTTATCATTTTCTATGAAAATAAAACCATAGATTTTAATATTGAAAATTCACATGTTAATCGACTGAAACAACGTAAAGTAATTTTACCAATCTTTTGAAAGTTGGTTTGAGTGTTTGACCATATAATAATACCTTGAGTTTCCTTCCTAGTTCTTATTGTATTGTAGGGTCACTTTCATATCATGTGCACACGAACTTGCCTTAACTTCTATAGACACGGCTGGATTTTAGTCTTCCCATTATATCCTTCTTTAATGACCGCAATGCCCTCCTACCCTTTCAAGTTCTTTCAATTCACAATCCAACTAAAAATTATTTAAGCATCCATTCATGCATGATACATGTGAATTAAAAAAAATTTATTTGAAAAAATGTGAATTAATTATTTAAAGTATATATTAATTAATTCTTTTCTTTTTCATATTTTTTTTCATTTATGTGTATGTGCATTTAAATTGATTTTATTTAGACTTCACTTGTGAACAAACAAATGTATATTTATCATAGGTGGATATATTAATTTTTTTCCATAAAATATTATAATCTTGTTGGAGTTTACAAAAGATCCATTTTTTTAGTGGACATAAGATCAAATATATGAGTAAATGATTGTTTGAAATTGTAAACAGCCATCATTTTAGTTCATAAATTTTTTTCTTAAAATATTTTAATCTTACTTGTTGGAGTTTACAAAAGATCAAAATACTCCAACAATATTACATACAAACAATAAACAACTATGTAATCCCTCAAAAAAAAAACTATGTAATAGAATTAAACTAACGTATTCCAATTTACAACAGTTTGTTGAAAATATGATATAAGTTTATGTTATGGACTCCTCAAAAGCATATGCTTGCCGGCCCAATTTAACATTGGGTCAATAGGTTGATTCAATGAATACACACTCCTTGTAGTGTCGACTGATAAAATCCTCGTTGAATGCGCCTCCGTTGATTTTAAGGAAGCAAGAGTCAAATTTTTAAAGGCGACTGCACCAAAAGCAGATGCACACAAGATAAATTATTGCAGGTTTCACAAATGTCACAGTCACACGACCGACGATTGCATTCATCTCAAGGATGCAATC
>Ga0315914_1003243_pt1 | contig 24764 bp, 15 predicted proteins | sample MpolenodulesMG_FD_203920 | JGI IMG/M metagenome (GOLD analysis project Ga0315914, IMG submission 203920) | Medicago polymorpha root nodule microbial communities from Los Angeles, California, United States - elongated nodules | ecosystem: Host-associated > Plants > Roots > Nodule | place: USA... | reverse complement strand
AATACACATAATTAAATATTTGTATAAAACTAATTTACACTATTGATGTCAATATTATTAATTAATATCTTAAAGGTGTACATAATAGTATTCATATAGTTTGGTTGAGTATATATCATTCATTCAATTATTCAATATCATGTCATATTTTTAAATTAATTTATTTTAAAATAAATTTAAATAATAAATAAATTTTGTTTAAGGAGTACTGGTATCTAACCGCACTTCATGGTACCTGCAAATTAACCTATCTTTTTTTTTTTTTTTTGAGGGATGCAAATTAACCTATCTTAAAATATGCAATAAGCATATTTAAAATCCGATTTGATACGGTTTTCTTAAAACTCGATCATGGCCCTGGGTAGTGGGTACTCATTCATGATTCATATGTTCTCTAGGTGAATGTTACTATTCAAGATGCCCCTAGTGATAGAATAGTAGAATAACTTCTCAGTTTGCTGATTGATTTTGATGGGAATTAAAATAGGAAGTATAGTAGAATAAAATGAAACAATATATCTGTGTGTGCATAATTTCCTTTGTCAAGTTATATGGCCAGATCACCTAAAAAAAACTTCTATGGCCAAATATTTTTATTTATTTTTTGGTCAAGCTATATGGCCAGATATTAAACTAGTAAGCAACTGTTTGCCCAGTAATTAAACTAGTAAGCAGCTGTCTTTTGCAACTTCTATTTAAATTTAAAAGATAAAACGTTCAAAATGATAAATGACATTTAAAAATTTAACTTATATTTAAATTTAAAAGATAAAACAGTCAAAATTATAAGCCGTTGTATGACATTTCATTCTTCCTCTCTCCTTTCAACAACAATAATCAAACCATTTGGATTAACTTTCAGAATTTAAAACTTTTGTTAGTAAGCAAGTGCTTCATTAAACTCACTTAACTTGAGATTTTTGAATGTGTGTTACTCTCAAGATTTCAAGTTCTGATATCAATTTCGATGAACTAGTTTAGTTTCTTAAAAAAAATACTTAGAGCTTAATTCATTATTCATTATCAATATACAAATACACTGAGAATACTTGTGCAATCGTTGCTACAATTACTCTTTGAAAGGTACAATTACTATATATTAATCAAGGATATATTTAACGACACATAAGTTAATCAAGTGCGCTTTGGAAAAAATAATCCTGTTTCTTGATCTAGACTTGTTTTTTGCACCCTTATCATCTATAATCTTTTTTTTTTTTTAGGAAATCTATAATCTACTTTTAGATTAGATTGAGCTGTGTGTGGATGCGATTTTAAAAAAATAAATAGACTGTGTTAAAAAAATTAGGGATATTTTTGCAATTTTTAAATAAAAAATTAGACCTTTTTTTTTAAGATAATTAGACCTATTTATGTTTGTTCACTAGTGATAAATATCTTATTTCTTTTTTAAATTAACTTGTTCATGTACGACCTCCCTTTTTTAAACAAAATATTTTTGGTTACATTTAAACAATATTTTTAAAAAACTTAAAAATGACAAGTGAATTTTTAATTAAAAAAGTAGATTTTTTTTTTTTATATATGGTGGCACAAATGAGCGAGAAAACATAAACATTGAGAATAAAACTAAAAAATCAGAAAATTCCCATGCACTTGGCCTTCAAGGCAAAATGTACAAATTCCTTTTCGGGTCATTAACATTTTCCTCTTAGATTTCGCCTGGTCAAAATATGGAACGATACATGATATGATAAGAAACATGAAATTTGTGAAAAAGATGCACCAATAAGAAATTGTACCAGCAAGCAACTATGGATTCTTACAATTCAAATTGAATATCACGATTATACATGTGTGCCAACATTGAGTTATACTGACAAGAATCTGAATTAAACATTTAAAATTTGAACTCAATTTGATACACAAGTCACTGTTTATAACAAAAAAATGTCGTATATCATGTCAAATGAATGTAGAACAAAATACTAGGTCTAGTTTTCAATAAATGTGGAAAATAATAACTTAAAGAAAGGGAAAAATAAGTAAATTGTGCAATTTTTACACCACAAAAATGGCATGAGAATAACAGAGGCTGGTATTACTTTGGCCAGGTTTAAAAAACTAAATCTTCAAACTACAAACAAAACCATACGAGGTAATTTTAGTTCAAGTAATTGGGTAACTTATGACTGGCCCCTTAAAAGATGTACATGACTATGGTCGGTAAATGTGTACATATACCCATCCCCCAAAAAATAATCATGCTATATATCTTTACCAACATGAGGTAATATTACCAACAGATCTGTGCCAGCATGATTTAACCTATAATTTCCATTCATGAATCCTATTTTCCACCCTTGCTATAGCTGTCCTTCAATGTGACAGTTCTGTTAAAAACAAGCTTTTCTGGAGTAGAGTCCTGGTCGACCACAAAATAACCTGGAATAGCAAGTACAAAGATCATATGTTATGCCAAAAAAGAATGAAAAAGATCGAACTACATAACCACCAAGTTATCAAAGTACATTACCTAATCTTTCAAACTGGAAACTGTCCCCAACTTTTGCATCACAGAGTGAGGGCAAACCAAATGCATTTGGAATTACCTCTTTTGAATGAGGGTTCAGATCGGCAAGCCAATTGTCAAGTTCGGCAGGATTCTGTTGAAGTGGTTTAGATGAAAGGTGCAGAGAAATATGATTAGAAACAAGGATATAAATGTAAACTAGTACTCAGACATAAAGATAACCAACCTCTGATAGGAACAGCCTATCAAACAGCCTGACTTCAACCTTCAATGGATCAACTTCATGAGCAGGTTGTGCAACCCAATGGAGAACACCCTATCAATAAAAAAAATTGTAGATCACTACCAATCTGATCTTATGAAGACATTAATTTAAACTAATGCACATAACAAAGTTTGTAAACCTTAGGCTTTGTCTTCTTTGAAGGATCATACTCGGCCCGAATTTCAAGAATAGTCTCATTATCATCAGCTAGAATAACTTCAGTGCACTTTATAGGAAATGCATATCTGGATAAACGCCAAACATTTTGAAAAAATGGAAAAATAAACTAACCATGAAGTGTTAATTCATTCCTTCTACTAACCTGAGTATCGCAGATTTGCCAGGAGCAAGGCCGTAATAATCTTTTGAATCTTTCATACGGAAATCCGTACTTTCAATATATACAACATTGGAAAAGGGAATCTAATAACAAATACAAGACAAAACATCAGAGACAAAGACATAAGGCAAGGGTACCGGCATCATATCAAGAAGTAACGAAGCTTAAAAAAAATTAAGTCAGTGAATCTGATAGGGACTACTACTAGTTCAAATTCAGTTTATATCCCGTAGGCCGCACAATATGTGTGCCGTATCCATGAGGGACAAGCTCATTCACCGTTCAACCCATTCTCGTCACCAGTACCACCAGCAACACGCTCATTTACGGAGAAAGAGGGATCTTTCGAAAGTGATGGATACAAAAGAGGCCATGTTCCACTTCTGAATCCATCTGATCCATTCTTTTGCAAGAAAGACAAAGGGGGTGGAAAAGTCGAAGCGGTCAAAGGTAGTTCATGCAGCCATAACAATTGCGAAGGGGGAGTAGAGAGATGGTTGAGCACAATGCCAACTGGACCATCTGAGTGAAGTCCAAAAACAAAGGACAGTTTTTGTGAAAGGAAGGATGGGCTAAAGCCCTAACCAGTACAGTCAGCAGGAGACAGTAAAGAAAATGAAATTCTAATCTACCTCAGAAGGTTAAGTATGAGCTGCTTAACAAAATTCAAATATGTTATTAGAAGTGAGTATGTGTTCAAAGAGGGTTTCAGACTTACGGGCTAGCCCAATTCCCTATAAGATATTCAAGCAGAGACTACAATCTGGTGTGGTTGACAACAGAAGGGTATGAATTATTTTGTAACTTACACTGCTAGAGATGGGGACTTCAAACATTTCACCTTAAGGACAAGGTGTATGTACGGGGGAGATGGGGGGAGTATTATATGTAGCCCCTTAGTTAGTTAGGCTGAGATAGTTTGAAGAAAGAATTGGGAGATCCTGGATCTCTCGGATATTCAGGGAATGTGTTATTTCCATGCATAATCTGAATCTGAACCAGTTCCTTTCAGAATCAGCACCAGCACACAACAGTAGAGTAATCCTAAAAAAAACATTACTCCATAGAGATATCAGTCTTCAAGAGCCTAATTACCTTGTAGAAAGCAGATGAATCATCAGCTTGAGCATCAGGCCATTTTTTTGCATCAACCTCAATTGTTGAGTTGGCTTCAAGATTAGTAATAACAACCTTGCAAGAAAGAAAGGATCAGTCTTAAGCTAACTAAATAATAACCTGTAGAAAGAAATCAAACAGACAAAATACCTTGAGTGGGTGCAAGACAACCATTGTCCGAGGAGCTGTTTTGTTCAATTCTTCCCTAACATGATATTCAAGGCGACTCACAGATATCAAAGTGCCATCACTGCAGAAGAAGGAAAAATAATTCTATTTCAATTATGTACTACTGCTGTGACATATCAAATTTATTTCAATGCAAAACCAGGGTTTATGTTCTTGCTCTTCTTGTTGCGGATGAGGGACAGTCGATGCACAAAACCTCACACATGCACTTTCCAAACAAAAATGACAATACAACCAAGCTAGAATAAAACATGATGAAAACTGATGCAAACAGAACACAATATCAACTGTGAACTAATTAATTGGTAAAAGACACCTCTACCTTTTACAAATATATTGAGTGATGATTCTATTAGTATTTTACTCTAATATTATTGTTATTATTATTTTGCTTAAACTAAACTTGCAAAGGTAATACCACTACAATGTAGGTGAAACCATAAAAAAAAAACCTAGAAGCTCTTGATAACAAAATACAGTTTCAGAAACAAGAGAAAATGGAGATAGAAACTAAACTGATATTCTTATTAAGATTACTGTATGAATGATGGAATCTACAAGTATTTATAGCTAGGCATGATAGTCAGGCATAGCTGTAACAGAATGCTAACTGCTCATTAAAGAATGAGAGCTAAGCATAACTGTCTAAAGCTTCTACGAAAAGTAACTCAGAATACCATGGGTGTGTATGGAGGGTTTAGGAGGGGAAGATTTATTTTCCTTTTTTAAATTGTGAACACTAAAATGATTTTTCCAAAAATTGAAATAATAACATGATAAATGATATAATACTTCAATCACACTTATTTAATTTAAAAATAAAAAAAAAAACACTTTATATTGTCTGTTTTAAATTGTGAACACTAAAATGATTTTTCCAAAAATTGAAATAATAACATGATAAATGATATAATACTTCAATCACACTTATTTAATTTTAAAAAAAAAAACACTTTATATTGTCTGTAATATAAAAAAGAAGAGTAAGCCCTCCTCTCACTTCCCCTCCTAAACCTTGAAGCTAAATGCACCCTAAGTGTAATATTCAGCAAGATGAGTGAACCTGCAAATTATGAATAAGGAAACCATATAAATTTAGGAGTGGGAATAGGCCATGCCGACTGTCAGGGGCCTATGACCCAACCCTACTTAAAGCCTGGCCCATCCTAGCTTGTTTAGTAAATAGGTTAAGCTCACACTTTTCAAAAAGCCCATTAGCTTAAATAGGCCAGGCCAAGGCTTATAGAAAAGCCTACTAGGCCTATCAGGCCAGCCCATATATCTGTAATTACATATTCACTCTATTATATTAATAAATTTTTGGTTCCTTCAAATTTCCAATACCATAATTTATTTATTTATTTGCAATTTTTTTTTTGCCATCTGGGATTTCCAATTCTAACGAATACACATACTTTTTGGTATTACCCTCTTAATCTCTTACTATTGTCATGCTCATCTCATTCCAAATTACAAAGTAAGGAACCTCAAGGTAATAGGTCAAATGTATGCAATATATGCTTATTAGCCTTTGCAAAATGGATGCACAAGCCCTACAAAATTTTATTGTATTGTACATATAGGTAACATATGCTTATAAAGTGAAAAGGAAAAATGGAAGTACATGCTATACAAAATTTTATTGGCCTATTAGCCTTGTAAGAAATATATGCTTAGTAGTCTTTCCATAAATAGGCCAAATATTCCATTTAAAATTCTTAGCACAAACTAGACTTTTAGACAGGCTAATAATAGGTCATGCCAGGCCAGGCTTAAAATGAAGTCTTTGACGGGATAATAGGCCAGGCTTAGGCTTTAGTTTTAAAACTGGACCTGGCCTATTTAAGTAAAGCTAGGTCCAGCCCGGCCTATTCACGCCCTTATTAAGTGTAATTAAATGAGAAAGATGAGCTTGGAGACTCTACAATGGAGGGAATAACAGAACGAAAGAGATAAACCAGAGGTCAAGAAATCCTACCCAGAGCACTCAGCTCCTAACCAACTCTTAACAGTATTTCTCAATAAATTCAACTAAGCATCCCCTCTCTCTTATGACCAAATCACATGGTACACGTGGACACATCACTAAATAATAGCAATTCCCCGTCTCATCTATTGGGCTAAGGCCCAAACCAAGTATCCTAACACAAGACATAAGTGAGAGGAGGAGTACTAAAGATACTCATATCATTGATGTTTGGTTTTATCTACAAAGAAAGGAAAAGGCAGTGTTGCAATGTCTTATTAGTTAACACCCTTCATATGAAGCGAAAACGATGATAAGAACAACTTAGATATGAATTACGAAAGCAAACTGAGTCCTGTTTCTAGCGCTTTTCTGCATGAACAACTTAAAAGTAGTATTCTTTTTTTGGTGGTGGCCGGGGTTTGAACCCCGAACCTTGCATATATTATGCATTGTCCCTACCAACTGAGTAGTATTCTTATACAACCTATTGCAGAACAATCACAAATTATGTATTGAAATTTTATATTCTACCTTCTGGTGATTCCAATTCCTCGAACAAAAGAATTGATTGCTGTTGAAGTCATCCCTCTACGCCGTAAACCGGCTAATGTCATCAGGCGAGGATCATCCCACCCATCAACCCACTTTTCAGTAACCAGGCGATTAAGCTTCAATGGAGAATAGTTCAAAATAAGAGACTGGAAAATTATAGATAGTAAAATATAAAGTGGCATATATTGATACAATTTCAAAAGGTGTTGTCTTACCTTGCGCTTCGACATAACAGTGTTTGAGATATTCAACCTTGAATATTCCCATACATAAGGTTGGTAAATACCTAATGCATGCAACAACCAATAGTATGAAGCACGGCGCGTCTCAAACTCAAGAGTACACAGCTGCATTAAACACACAGTTTTTAGTGATAACATGCATTAAAACTGCTAATAAACTATAATGATGATGAATCAAGAAAATACACATTAGGTCACCTTAGTAAACCAAAAATGACTGAATTACCCCAGTAAGTCAAGCACAAAAAAACAAAATGCAACTAGCAATCTCACTAATAGTTGGTGAACCATTTGTTAAATCGATAACAACAAAAATCATGACACGCAATAAGAATGTAAACCACTTCGCAATTCAGGGCAAAAAACCAGAGCCGAAGTGCTATGGAATGTTGCCGTGCATAAAATACTATACGAAAACCAGTCCAAATTTCTTACACTTATACCAACAAACTCCAACTGCTATAATGAACAGCTATTTACTGCCCAAAAGTGCACATTGTATAAATATATTTGGGATGATTGATATAATCTAATATTTAAAAAATCATAAACTAATGCAGAAAGAGAATTTAGGTGTCCAGCTTATTAAGCTTTATCTTAAGATATCCAAACATTATCAACTTTGCGAAAGAGGAAATAACAACAAAAGTCTTAACTTTTAATATAATATAGAGTAATAAAATTACACAATTCAGTGGATGAAACTTACTGAATGTGTGACATTCTCAAGTGAATCCACGATGCAGTGAGCATAATCATAACTTGGGTAGATACACCATTTGTCTCCAGCATGAGGGTGCGGAGTAAACTAAAGGCAAAAAGGATCATACCGTAAGATATTGTCCCCTTAGAATTTTGTGAAATCAAACAGTTGTGTTCTTACCTTAATTCGATATGCAATAAGGTCATACATATTGTAATTATCACTCTGCATGTCTTGCTTCATTCGCAGTGTGGCTTTTCCTTCTTCTACAAGACCACGTCTCATATCCTCAAAAAGATTCAATGATTCTGAAATTGGTCTGTCTCTCCAAGGACTGTTCAATTTCTTCTCCCTATACTCCTTTATCTCCTCAGGTATCTACAACCAAATCATCAAGAAAAAAAAATATGCTTATTTTATTACAACTTATGCAAATAGAATAACTTAATGTGATTATCTCATCCCCCATAAGTTATTCCATATTAATTACTCTATGTTGAATAGTACATTCCACACAATCAAGATTTCAACGCCAAGATTCAACTGCCAATTGCCAAAATGTTAAGAGTTGGTGCTTTGAATGATTCAATTATAGTCAATACATGTATTTATCAACCATAAAGGGAGAATCAATGAAACATTTAATCTTCAAATGATTCAATTATAGTCAATACATGTATTTATCAAACATAAAGGGAGAATTAATGAAACATTTAATTAACAGAAATGAACAATTTAGCATTCATTACATGTTCGGCTGGATACCAACCTGATGATCAACATAAGCACAACCTCTTCTTATGAGCTCCACGGCTAAATCATACAGTTCTTGAAAATAGTCACTTGTGTAAGTAATCTTGAATGGTTTCCATCCCATCCACTGGACAATTTCTTCAATGTGATCAATATATTCTTTCTTTTCTGCTTCAGGATTTGTATCATCGTACCTGAAAGTGCCAAAAGCCATACAACTTAACAAAAAAATTGTATAAGGAATGTCCAATCACAGGGATCTGATGAAGCCTTTCAAGCCATGTTATAGCTTAAACATGAAAAAGTTAGAAAAACGTTAAGTCTGAAGGAAGTACAAGTAATGTATGAATACATCTTTGATTTTATCATTAAATGGCATGTATATAGGAACTTCAAATCTTCTTAATGCTTTTGACACAAAAAAAGTGGATGTGGATGATAGGCCAGACCTATATCAGCATAACATGAACTAGTATCTTTATTTTATTGCCCTTTGACGGAAGTGTAGAATGTTAAACCTGCCTATTCAATATTTATATTGGTCAAAATACTATTAATTCACTGCAGGTCTACAATAATTTCATGAGATAGGTCAGTCTGGTGTGTTGAAATTTGAGGCCTAACTCATTCTTACAAAACCGGCTTGTAAGGTGAGAAGTGTCTCTCTTTATAAAATCTTATCAAGAGTCCTATCTATCAAATGTGGGACTTGGGTTTTTCCCAAGAGATGCCGTAGATGTAAAGAGGTAAAGAGAGAAAAACAACTCAATAGTCTAAAGATGACGTTAGTAGCAGAGGGAATGAGGGTCCCACCCTCCACATAGCTCGTCTATAAACAGGATACCTTGCTGCACACTAAGTTCCTACAGTGGGATGAAGTGCCACCAGCCAAGTGTGAATAATATGCCCAACTAACAAGCATTTAATGGACACCAGGCCATCAGGCCTTTTAACAACAATGATGGTTGAACATTTTACAACTAGTTGGGTCGACTGCAAGGATCAATTGACGCCGTAAAATCCTTACGTGTATTAGATAATAAATAGACCTATCTCTAAATCTATCTTCGTGGTTTGACCTTGTTAAAAACCTAGAAAGCGAGAGAAAATAAAGAGGGAAAGAGAGTTTGATATTCATGATCTGATCTGAATTTCTTAGTGAGGCTAGCAGTATATATAATGTTGGCTATTACAAAGTGATTAGCAGGCTAATGTGCCAGATTACAAGGCCCAATTATGACAAGGGTGTCAGCCCACGGCTTAATAACACTATATCTCTAACAGACCTATACATTTTCCTTGATTTCTCTCAACGTCTAACTAATGAATGTAAATTTAAAAATCCTTGTATAGCCAAAATGCTTAACACAAATAGAAAACCCGTAAATGTTTCATCTCCATATGAAGAACCTCTATGACTTTCATCTGAAGAGACACTGGTTCGCTAACAATATAATGAACAAAAAGAATAAAAAATACACACCTCAGGTAGCAACCTCCATCTCTGTCTTTTGCCAACCCAAAATCAATAAACATCGCCTGAGACATAATTGTTTAAACTTAAAACAATAAATCAAAGGAAGAAAAAAAAACTTGTCAGAAGTTCATATTCATATTATAACGTCACATGCACCATACCTTGGCATGACCAATATGCAAATATCCATTAGGCTCGGGAGGAAACCGGGTCAAAACTTTCCCACCTGTTGCTTTCAAATGCTTGTCAAGAAGCGCTTTTGTATTGCAACATCTCAGAATAGAACCATCGCTAAAAGGAACTTCTGTATGCACCTGAAATCAAAATGATGCTCATGATGTGTGCAGACTGCAGATGCAAGTTAATGAAAACAGAAAATTTCAAGCTGAAGCACAAATACGGAAATCAAGGAAATTTCATAATTTTGAAAACCATGGAAGACCATATCTCTGGCCAGAAAGGTTCAATAAATTTACTAAACAGACCACTGAGTAGAGAGAAATGAATAGATATGAAACGACTCCATGCAAGACAAGCACGCTGGTGGCCTGTGAAACGCTGACACGGACACCAGACACGACACATCGAAAAAAAATTGAAAAATTTAATTCATTGACATTAACACATATGTCGGTGTTGGACACTGACGTGTGTCGGTCTACAGAGCTGACGGCAAATGTTAGGTTCACAGCATCAACAGAAAAGAAAGAAGCTGCATTTTATTTTTAAAATGAGGAAATTAAATACCTTCAAATTTTCCTCTGGACTAGGGAATATCAAAAATGGATTGAGATCTTCTTCTGGTGGCTTTTCAGGAGTAGCAATTGGTGCTGCCTTGTCCTAATAAAGTGAGTGAAATTGCAAACATTTAGCAGGCCATGTGATAAAAAGTAAAACAAATGAGCTAAAACAACTGTAAACAAACTCACCTCTACTTTAGCAGGTTTCTCTTTCTTCTTTTTAGAAGGCTTTTCATTATCTGCTTCTGTTTTATCACCCAGTAGCTCATATAATTTTGCATCAGCAAGTTGCTGCGAGATGAAAAAAATGAAAGCAACAAAACAATGTTAACAAGACCTGCAATAATAAATTAGCCATCCAACATATTATGTTTGGATAATAGCAATCACCTTGACAGCTTTTGCATCAGCCCATGGAAGCCTCTTTCGCACGTGCCCAAGTAACTCACCAACTAGTAACATAAAAATCAAGACATCAAAAATTATTAATTTGAGCAGATCAGTAGTTCAAAACAAAAGTGAACATTATAATTATTGAATTTGAATCCATTAAACGGAAAAAATTAACAAATACCATTTGTTCGATAGCGTAGTTCAATAATTGAAGCCTTATTCTCCTCAAAAACTTCGTTAACAGCTTTCTTAATATCTTCTGTTGAAACCTCAACACCTGCACATATCATGTATCCATATAATTGAACTCCAAAATTTGGGACAAAACAAAACTCCAGAACTATAAGTTGATACCCAATCTAATCCAAGTGAAATAAAGCTGGACTGTCATGCTCATAAGGAGATTTAGTTTTGGAAGTTTAACCTAGTGAACATAAATACAAATGAATCTACCTAAAGGCTAAATCAATGTTGTCTTTTGTGGATCGCCAGGAAAGAGCGGTTTGTTCAAATTCTGCTATGAAACAGTGCTATAGCGCTGCTATCTCACAATATTTTGTACTAAATAGTGTAGTGTGGAACAATAGTGTTTTAGTCAAATTCTGCTATGCAATAATAGCACTATAGCACTGCAATAGCCACTAATTAACAACACTAAGCTAAATTACCAACCAGGCTAAGTATTGAACATTAAGGTCATTTTCATATAACAATGAAAGTTTTATCTACAGTCACCAAATGACACCACAGATTTAAGGTCAATTTTATATACAAAACTAAAAGTTATATCTATCATACCAACACCACATGCTTCTTCAAATTTATTCACATCCAGGTTTTCCGAACCCGTGTTAGCAAGAAATGATAGTGCTGCATCTAACTGTGCCGTTGTTTTCACCTGCAATGATAATCCATCCATGTGAGGAAGAGAATAACTCCAAGGTAAAAAAACCTTCCAAACCAATAGACAACCAAAAAGTAAAATAGATAATATGCAAAGATACAAGAATATATAATAAACAGTTGATATAATATCAAGTACATGCCAATCCTATATCATACGAATACAACAAAACCAACAATACACACACCTTGGATGAAACAACATATTCCAGCAATGTTGGTCGATGCGGCAAGGCATTTCCAGGGTATTTTGTTGCAACCTGCAACATTAATAGATCAACAGAAATATCAACTTCAGCTATTAACAAACAAAAAAAAAAAACAATCAAAATAGAACAACAAGTCATCGGCAGTACTATGGCCATTTTTGGATAAACAGTTCATTTTCAGCTTACTGCACAAGAGCTTATCGTGATATGCATTTATGTATAAGCTATTTATTTCTATAAGAAAAGTTAATTATTTATGTATAAATCTATAAGCTGTTTTCGTAAGTTATCTTAGTCAATGTTAGGTTCTACGGTGATTTTGAGTGAAATGATTCTGTAATATCGATTACTAAAAGTGAGTTGAACTTAATATTGTGAGCAAAAAAACCAATTCTAGAGTCGAAAGCTACAAATTGTAGCTTCAAATAGAATCAATTCTACTCGAAAGCAAGCAAACAAACGAACATGTCAGAATCAATTATACACAGCTAAAAGTGGAGCCAAGCGTACACTCAGCTAACTTATGAAAAGAAGCTAGAAGCAAAATCAGGTGCGTATTGGTGCATGCATATAATTTACCGTGTAAATAAGGTTTCCGACAGTTCGGGTGCAGCCACCGGTAACGGCGGCCTCATGGATAACGGCGGTGAGATTGGTGGTGACTTTGTTGTTAGCAATGGTGTTTTTGGCGGTGCGTTCATCTAAGCCGATCTTTAGAAAAAGATCGAGACACTTCTCCTTCTCAGAGATATCCTCCTTCGTAGGCATCTTCTTCTTCTTCTTCTTGTTCGATTGAAACTATTAATTAGGGTTTTGCGTTTCGTGAGTATAAAAACAAAGCTTAATATGATTAATAAAAGAATAAATAAATAAATAAAGAATTATAGTTTGACATTACACAATGAGAAAGTAAACAAGAATGGGTCATATACCGTGGAACCCAAGCAGTATAGAAAAAGGTCGAAAAATCAAACCTGTGTGTTTCTGTGACGTTGCGGCGTGAAGGAACAAGTGAGATAGTGAGTAAGAAACGAGTGAGGAATAAAGGAAGGAAATTCTATTACTACATCCCTTCATTTTTAATTGTCACTTTTTGATATTTTACAATAAATGTTACTACTTTTGAAACAATTATTTCTACTTTTACTAAAATGGCCTTATTAATTTAATATTTCATTTCATATGTTTCTCTCTCCGCAATAAATATATAAGGGTAATATTGGTAAAACAACATTTAATGTTGCATTAAACTTTGAAAATGACAGTTAAATAGGAACAAAAAAATTTTCTAAAAGTGACAATTAAAAAGAAACGGAGAGAATATTTTTTAGAGATTCTTATAATATTTTAAATATTCCTCCAAAAACTCATTCAAAGTTTCAAATGATAGCATAAGTTGACTTAAAACAATAATAAAAAACTTTTACGGTACTAAAAGTTAACTGAAACGAAAAATTTTAATATTTATATAGAACAAAAACACATTTAACTCCAATAATATCATTTGCTTTTTTTAGGTCAATCAAAAGGAAAATGAAAATAAGTACAAAGTAAGTAACAACGTAGGAGTAAGTATCCTTCAAAAGAAATTACAATATAAGTACATTCATTTTGGTAAAATGGAAAAGCGATTAGAATTAAAGCAATGATATTTGTATATTTATTTAATGACAATTTTAATGACAACATGGTTTTTATCTTTTTATATTGATCAAAAACGATGGAGAAAAAAAAAGAGGATAATAATATCATGTGAGTACGAGAGAGAAAATTGTAACAAAATAGTTGCATAAATATAATTTCTCTTATAATTATATGTCTCAAAAGAAATAGTGGTGTTCTATGCGGGGTGTAATAGGTCGAATTTTTCATTTCTTCAATAAAACAAAGACTTAATAGTAGTTTTGGTCATCTAAGTATTACGAACTTGCGATTTTGGTCCAAAAAAAAACAATTACAATTCAGCTCCTAAGTTTAACCCCTTTGCAGTTTTGACACCCCAGACCAATTTTGACCAAGTCAACGCACACGTGGACGTCACGTGTGTAATTTTTACTTTAAAATTAAATAAAAATGTCACGTGTGTGATGCTTTAATTAAAAATAAAAAAAATAAAAAACTCATTCTTTCTCTCCTCTCTCCTCTCCTCTCCTCTCTCTCTCTATTCTTCTTTCTCTTCTCTTTTCTCTTCTTTCTTTCGCTGACCAACACCATCTAAACTCAATCCAAGCTCTAACAAATAAACTCGCAGTTGAGTTAAGTTGAACAAACACCCATCAAGCTTCCCTTCAATGAACCACCTTCTTCGTCCACGCACAGGTATCTCCCTTCTCTTTCTCTCTCTAAATGGAAGAACCGCATTCCGCCACTGCAACTCCTTCATCTTCCACGGATAACAACGAAACTTCTCAACCAAATGAAAATGCTCAAGTCTCAACGAACCATTACCTTCTGCTTTTGGTTCTTCGATAACCAAATTCAATCTCTCTGTTTGGCATCTTATTTTCAATTTTCATCAACTAAATAACATTATTTTTGCTTTGAAATTCTGAAAAAGAGAATAAAATTTTTGTAGTAATGCTGTCAAAATCATTTATTAGCTCATACTCAAATTACTGATAATGCAAATGTAATTATTGAATTTTGATGGTGTTGGTATGAGAGAGAAAGAAGAGAAAAGAGAAGAGAGAAGAAAAGAGAGAGCAGATAAAAAAGTTTTTTTTTTTGTTTTGCTTTTTTTAATTTTTTTTAATTAAAGCATTACACATGTGGTATTTTTATTTATTTTTAAATTGAAAATTACACATGTGGCATTCACGTGTGCGTTGACTTGGTCAAAATTGATCTGTGACCAAAACTACAAAAAGGGCTAAACTTAGGGTGCTGGGTTGTAATTGGTTTTTTTAGAGGGGCCAAAATTGCAAGTTCGTGATATTTAGGGGGCCAAAACTGCTATTAAACCTAAAATAAATCCAAACCAATAAAAATTGTGTTAAAGATTAAATAGTTGAGTTTTTAATTTAATGATTTTTTTTTTTGGTAAATAGAAATAACTCTTATTAAGAAAAAAAAACTAGTATTACATGCTACATGAAATCATTAACCAATCAATTTAAGAACCATGGGCCAAGCCCAAACAAACAAGAAAAGTCAAAGGTCTCACAAACAAAACATGAGATTATGCACCTTCTAAAATTGCAAACCTCTAATGTAAACATCGTTTTGATTTAGTTAAGGAGTTCTTGAACAAACCGGTAACAATTCTGAAATCTTTTACCATTTCTCTCCTTCCAAATCATATACAGGATTACACTCAATACCACTTTTTGAGTTTGATGTGTACCATTGTTCCTATTACAATAACACTAAACCTATTGCAATATCGATTTTTAGTTGCTACTATGTATGCTCGTATTCATCCATTGCATAACACTTGTCCACACAACATCAACATATTCACAAGTAAAAAACAAATGATAATGAATACGAGCATACGTAGTAGCAACTAGAAATAATTACGCATAATACAAACTTATTCACATTATATACACATTTTCATTACCGCTTGAAACAACCTTTGCAGACACATCCATGAGTATCACATTCCTCCCCTTAGTGTGATACTCATGAGCTCATTTCATTCATAAAACATCTTTCTTATTGGCCACGTATCAAAGTTGTTGAAAAATTAAACTTGATTCCAAATTTTCAATCAATAATATTTTACTCATCAAGTTAATGATATTGTAAGATATCAATGAAAATATGTTATAAAAATATTCACTTGGAACATGAAATATTAACCTTTTGTTAAAAAAAAAAGTATGGACTAAAATTTGGCGGACCAAACAAAAAAAAAAAATTTAGATGGACTTAAAATAAAAGTTTTGTATATTTAGAGTCCGTTTGATGGTCAGGATAGGGAGACATGATATGATACATTAATCATATCCTGCTTAAATCTCATGTTTGATGCATCAATGAGATAGGATAAAATAAACCATTTTCCTATCCTATCCTGACTTTCCTTTGAAATTTCTATCGTGAGTATAGGCTGGGTTAGAATTATCCTGATAGGATTAGAAGATCATTCCTTATTTATTATCTTGATATCCTGTCATTTTTAAAATATTATCATTTTTAAAATAATGATAGCATGTATTTTCTATTATAATTAATAACATGCCATTTTTATAATATTTAATTAATTATGAGAGCAATTTTTTCATTTAATTATAATGATATCATGTTTGTTATCATGTGCACATCAAACACATGATAGGATTAATGTTTATCATGTCCTTATCGTATCCTATATCTATCTAGCTTTATATCATATCTTGTCTTTATCGTATCTTGACCATCAAATGGACCCTTAGAGGCATTAAACACATATTTAACATATTAATATACTAGCCTACGTCAATTTTAGAATGTAAAAATATGATCTTAACTAAAGTTTGAATTATAATTGGGAGAAATACCTATATCTAATGTCGAATGTCTCGGAGATGATTACCTCAAGTTGAAGAAACTAATGGGAATAATGTTAGCATGTTATTTAAATTGAATATCATTAGAGTCAAATTCTTCGGGATGGTATGTTAAATCGCAAGAAAGAACTTATTTCCATTTGATTATTAACTTGTTAATTCATTTAAGGATAAACCATATTACTTATTTAAAGATGTTAATATAAAAAAAAAATCTTTTAAGTAAGATAATAGATCACACAAACTTTTTAAAAGATAAGGTCACACCTAAAATAAATCAATGACAAATAACTATCAAAACTTAAATTTTGGATATTTTGATTAATTAGTCGTATGCAAAATAATTTTTACCTTTGCTTATATCCATGAATGTGACATAATGAGTCTGAATAACGTATTATATGATTTTAGATTTGTGTAAAATTTTACTTGGAGGATTTATATGATACAAATGGACAATCAAACGATTAAATTTAAAAAATATGTAGAGTAAAATGATAAAGTAATTTGATCCCTTATTGCGCATTCTATTTTTTAAAGCTTGGAAATTCATTTTCTTTCTTTTTGATATAATTGAAAATTACTTTTTTAATAAAGTTTATATTTTTATATTATTTAAGATATATCCTTGATGCACAAGTTAACAACTCTTCTTTATTATAAAGTTCTAATTGATTTATCAACCGTGTCATTGATCCAAAACAAGAAAATTATAACATGAAGATGCCAAATGCATCCAATCTTATAGCCATTGTCTATTATGATCTGATCTGGGTGGTCATTGCCCACGTGCTACCAAATGAAGAATGATCCGATGCTGTCAAAATGCTCTGACAAACATATGGCCTTGCCCCCAAATCATACCACACTCACTCACTACATACTGATTCCTTTTGAGTTATAAACGCATGAGCATTATGCATGCAATAAAACAAAAGAATATGCAAGTCAATAATGGAATTACACTTGCAAGCCAAAAATATTCCATCCAGCCCAACAAACGTATTTGCAATTAGCTTACAATTTTATACACACGACACACATATATAGAATAAGTAAAAGATGCATCCTCTCTGTCCAAAATAATAAAAAGATTACATTATGCTGCATATGTCATTCACTATCACTATATATCTTTGCCATTAATTCCAACTATCACACGTTAGTAGAAAATCAAGTATTCATAACAGTCCATAGCCATCCAACTTCTATGATATGCAAAGTTTCATTTAACCTTTATACAGGAAGAAAAGAAATAGTTATCAACAAGGTGTTTTCTGAGCATAAAAGAACATTCATACAACAACATAGTGCATACTACCTATTCTTAGAATTTGGATGGGACCTATAACACAACCATACAAAATTGACTTAAAAACGTCTCCACTTGTAAATCCACTGGCCAACCCTTATCTTCTAATGTGAAACTCTTAACAAACTCACTCATCTCCGTAATTAATTGAACATGTAGAGTGACAGGATTGTACCCGAGTAGCACAATAATGGTGAAACGATAGTAGATGATCCAACAAGTTTTAGATAGACTCTAAAATCATCTTAAAATTTGGATTGAATCTAATTGATCCACTACACAGTTGGCTTATATATAAGTTATAAGCCTTGCTCGTTCTATGTAAGACTCTTAAAAGCTATTGATGTCAATTGCTCTAGTCCTTTTCAACGTCATGTGGTTGTTCCACTTGTAACGAAAAACAGATTGAGCCCGTACCATACTGAGTGTATTTTAAATTTGGAAAAAGTTAGTCTTCTTTGTCTTGAATTCAACATGCAGTTATCTCCACAATCTTGGCTATGATGTTAGCATTGCTTGAAGAAATACTAAAGTCTAAAGGTGTGGTATACCAATAGTACTCCTGTGATAGTGCCTAGTCATGCGACAATAATTTCCTATGAATGAATGAGGGTCATTATTTTGCTATGTATATTGTCCTTAAACTGACCCTACATCGTGTACCACGTAATGCTAACTAAGGACCTAATGTTTCCACCACTTAGGACAGCATAAATGCCTAAGATATATATATATATATATATATATATATATATATATATTATAAATCAAAACCATGAAATCGTTCAAACTTTAACAAGTTAGAAAAATAATTGCAAAGAAATGTACCAGGACGATTGTCCAGATCCGGTAATTAGTTTAATGGTAATCAAATATGTCATTAACATAAGCAGTTTGAGCATGTTCTTTAATTTATAGTTAAATAATAACACAGTGAGAGTAATTTACATTGGTGCAATCATTAATACGTACTTATAAAGTCATAAGATTTTCTCATTTCCTTTTTCAATAATGGTGAGACACAAGTAAAGAGGGATTTTCTGAAGTATCCATTAAAAGATCTAAACCATCAATTTTTGAAGTCCCTCATATCCTGTACAAGTCCCGATATTGATTTAGGTGTGTGATTGTTGGGAGCAAGAAAATTATTGCTTCAGAGAAATTTGGAATTTATTTAATTTAGGTATTCCAGCTTGGTCCTTGTTAATTTATTTAGTGTTAATTCTTTGATTATTTTCAAACAAAATAGATATTTAGATGATGCAAGACCAATGTGAACTATTAACACATAATTTTTCTTTCATTTTCTTCATCTTTTACCTTCTATTTCTTCATATTCTTCTTAATCTTCACATGAACTTCATACCATATTCATCAACCTTCAAGAAAAAAATCTAAAAAATAAAAGAATAAACCCAAAAAAGATGAAGAAAAATTATATGTTGATGGTTCATGTTAGATTCAATGGTCTTGCATGATCTAAAGGTCCATGATGTTTCAAAATAATCAAAGGATTAACATTAAATAAATTAACAAGGTCTACAGTAACCATTTATAATGTTGGTCCACCTTAGACATTTTAAGTTAAAATTAACATATTATGACCAAATTAATTAACGAAAACATATTTAAAGAGCAAATCAAAACATTTATTAAATAGAGGACCAATATGAAACTCAAATTATTTAGGGGACAAAATATTCAATTAAGCCATAAATCAAGTAGTTCATTTCTCTCTCTATTTCTAACTAACTAACTAAAGTTTATTTGGAAACCCCTCAAAAGGGTTATCCTTTTATAGGCTTTCGGTGATTGGTTTCAACTGCTTTCTCCCTCTTTACCCTGTTTTCTTTCTTTTCCTTTAACCCTTTCATAACACAGATCATAAAGAAAAAGGATCTAGTGCAATCCTACCTCAATGCTAATCCTCCTAGCCTCTCATAATTGTTCCTTCTGTTTCAAATCAACACACACCATACCACAAAAGTCTAATAAAGCTGCAATTTCTGACTTCTCAACCCCATAATTCCCAACACATTTCTCTTTCACTTCCTTTACCTTTTCAACATATAAATATATTTGAAAACATTTCCCACTCACTCAAAAACGCAACATTTTTTTTCCTAAAAACAGAGTTCCCCTGTTCAGAAACAGAGCATGGCAATTGAAGTGTGTAGTGAAACAAACAGCCCAGGATTCAGTCCTAGAATTTCATTCTCACATGATTTAAAGAATTCAAATGGTTCAATCCCCGTCGAAGATCTCCACCTTCGTTCAGATTTACACCTCTTAGATTCAACCTCTGATTTTGTTTTCTCCATTGCCAATGGTTTTTCTCAGCAATTCTCTTCAGCTGATGAACTTTTTTCCGATGGAAAAATAGTTCCAATGGAAATAAAAAAAGTTATCTCCAATAGAATTATCGTTCCAATGAAGAAAAATTCATCAGCTTATGAATTCTTTGAGCCTCTTCAAAAGAAGAGGCTTAAAGAATTCTTGTCTGATGAAACAGACGACGACGAAGAGAAGCCATTGTTATCCAAACATTTCTGGCAATTCAAAAGAAGCAGCAGTTTGAATTTCGATACAGCTCGTCAAAATAGATTGATTCGTTCTCTACAATTCTTATCAAGGAGTCATTCAACAGGTTCGGCACCGAATCCAAAACAAACAGAGCTTCAAAAAGAAAGACAAAAGCAAAGGTTGCAGAAACAATCTTCTGTTTCAAGTAGTAGAAGATCTTCTTCGTCATCTTCAACTTCAAGTACATATTATTTCTATAATTCATCTAATAAATCTTCTTTAAGGAAATGTTCTAGTAATGGTGTTAGAATTAGTCCTGTTTTGAATCTACCTCAAGCATATATTCCTAAAGTTACTGCAAATTTTTTTGGATTTGGTTCATTGTTCTGTAAAGGAAAAGTTAAAAGAAAGAAGAAATAGATGAGATAATTGTTTAGTTTTTTATTTAGTTTTAATTTATCATTCATGATCTAATCGAATCCTATGTTTTTGGTTCATGTATTATATCATGTGAGGCTAACTAATAATTCTGGTATAAAACTCTATTTTAAAAAAGGGTTAATTTTACATTTTATCATGCTCACCAAAATAATCTTTCCTTTTTAAATCACATTTTTTATTATCATGTATCACATTTTTTTTAAAAAGAAACTAATTTTGTGAACATAATTAAATAGAGAGACAAAAAGTGTCATTCAGCATAAGGTTAAATATCAGCTGAAGGGTGGAAATAGACAAACAATAATTCATGCATATCACTCACTATGTTTAGGGCCAAGGAGACAAATAAACAAGGAATCCTTCTTTGGTGGTCACTTCCCATGCTCTTTCTATCTTTCTTTTTTTTATATATAATTTTTCTGTTGATAATTACATGTGATTGCTTTTGTTCATTTCAACACTGATTGAAGACTTGTGCTGGGGGCACTAATTTTATTTTTGTATGATCATAGCCTAACTATTATTAACCAACTGTACAATATAATGGACCCCCTAATTTTGTTATTTTTGTTTTGTTGTGCCATAAGGACAAAACAGTTAAGTCAAAAAGAAACCATTGATTAAGATACCCCCTCTCCTCTATCTCTCTTACCTAGCCAATCCACACATCGATAGTTCATTTTTATGTATGTTTTATTTTCAACATGGGCCATTGTTTGAATACACAAGTCATCCATCAGTGACTTAATTGAAGATTAAACTATTTTAATGTCTTATTTTCATCTTCTTAATAAGGAATGGGGTTCATAACATAACTCCCCTGAATGTCCTTTAAACAAGTTAACAGCAAAAAATATCAATCGAGTTGAGAGTAACAGAGTCTATGCATAAATTTTTTGAAGAAAATAAACTTTCACCTTATATTGCTTACATTTAGTCCTGAACTGCTAAATTGTGGTGTGACTGTAACTAGGACCCAAATATTTCTTTGACGGTAAAAAAACATTGTTATATTAAAGCCTGCATATATGTCTTTATGGACATGGTACAATGGGCAACATCAAAAGAAGTTTTCAGTTTTGTACCATAAAGATACTTTTCCATGAACCATTGGTGTTCTTCTTGCTACAATATCCAACTTAAATTAGGCCTTCAAATATTTGAAAATTATAAATGCTATCTAATATCTTGTATTGCATGCAATGGTGTTAATGCTACTTGTACTGTGCAAGTGCTATATTTCACAGCCTGGCCAATACGTTGCATACTGTAATGATATCAATTAATGTTATAATGACCGATAACAAAATAAATAAGTTTTGAATGACTATATTCTAGGCTTTACTTTCCCTCAAAACAAATATTTCTATGCTTTACTTATAGTCCCTTATTTTATTTTTTGAAGGTTTATAGTCCCTTATTTTATCACGCTAACAAAAATTGTTTTTTTTGTTTTTGTTTTTATAGTTTCTCAACTATCGCATTTGTTCCAATTTTGTTCTCAACTTTATTGAGACAAATGTAATAATTAAGGGATCGAAATTTCGATTTTTAAAGGGGATTATTTTCGCGAACATAATAAATAAAGGACCAAAATTAATTTATTTTTTGTCAAGATAAATAAAGAGGACCAAAATTGTAATTAAGTTCATGAAAAAGAGAAGATATTTTTCGTTAATTAAATTATAAATATGTCACAACATGAATAGTTCTAATTAAATTAAATTCTAAATATTTCACAACTTGAGACAATATATCACAACTTAAATAGAGGAACATATTTTAGTCAAATATAATAGCCTAATGGTTAGAAATTCACCTATTAAGATGAATAAGTGGAAAATCCGGGATTCGAACCCAAGACCCCCACGTATATAATACAATATATTTATCAATTGACCTAAGCTTACAACCCACGTGGACAAATAGAGGACCTAACATGTCCAATGGTGAATAGTTCAAATTAAAATTAAATTCTAAATATTTTTCAATGGGGATATTTTATGGTGTCATTAGCATCTTATCGCTTGAAAAAGACTATCATTGAAAAGTAGTAAACTGTGTCTTAGTATCCAAAAAAGAGAGAGAGCAACAAAGGAATTTTCATTGTATTAAAGATGATAAAATGTACAATCTCCAATTAGAAGTCAGGGCAATTTTCTAATATACATCAAGTTCTAGCTAAAGATGATAAAATATGCAGTCTGCAATTAGAAGTTAGAGCAATTTGCTCATATACATCAAGTTCTAGCTAAGTGTGATGAGGTGGCAGATTAAGCTAAGAAACTACTTAAACTGATTAATGATGATAAACCAAGTAGGCAAGTACACTAGTTAAATATAAAAAAAGTTTAATTAACTAAAAATATTATGTTTTAATTAATATTTGGAATTGTCTCTAGATGTGTTCAGCAAAATAAAGCGACATGAGGAATGCTAGCAATATTCTTTTTTCAACACTATTTCTAACACCTTTCATTTTATTGAGTGAAATCAATGTGGGTCCTACACTTGAAAATGACACCTCACATAAAATGGTGTGACCTGCATGAATTTCATCCAATAAAAGAGTGAGTGTTAAAAGAATGTTGAAAATAGAGTGTTGCTCGCACCAGTGACATTGTCTGAAGTAAGTTCACTTATATGCTCAATAAATGAGCTTAGAGTGTGCCTCTCATTCAAATAATTTTTGGACCGACACTGAGGGATACAAGAGAAATTTTAAACATTACTTTAACTAATTTACCACAACAAGATTCATTGAGAAAAATGGTCATTACTGTGTGAGTTGCATGCTATATATAGAGTTGGTATGGATAGAATTGTTAATATGGAGAATTTTAAGGTACAAGATGAATGAAATATTATTTAGTCGAGACAAGTTCTTCCAGAAGAAAAATAGTATATCCTTTGGAGATTTTTTAGAAAATATGTTGCTACTAGAATCCGATTTTGTACTGGCCATGTTTTCCTAACATGATCAACTACTAGTGAAGTTTATTGGAAAAAGACCTCTTTGTGGAACATTCTTGAGCCACAAAGGAGAGAAACTAACGATTTTCTTAAGTTATTTTAATTTTTCAAGTTAATTAGTAGAATTGGCAGCAGGGAGCGTTTACAAGTTGTGGCATGGTTTCACTTTCATGGAGTTTGTGGAAAAGAAGGAATTTGAAGCTTTGAGAAGATGTAACTGAGTCAGCTGATCAAGTTATTATCGAGCATGTAATTTCTTCAATAATGTGAAATATGCTAAACATCAATATCACCAAACTCCTATTGCAAACAAGCTGGATTGACACAATGGCAATCACCATTGCACACTCACTGGTTTTTCTAAATGTAATGTAGATGCAACTATAATTTGGTGGTGCCATGACAAATTGTATTGGTCAGGCGCACATGACACCATCTGAGGCAAAGGCATAGATAGGGCCTTGTACATGTTAGAACAATCACACTGTTCTATGCGCAGCGAGAGTGCTTATTAAAATAAGCTGTTTTGAGCAAGATGAATAACTAACAGAAAATTGAGAACTGAAACGGAAGAAACAATGAATGGGAGAGTTTTTTATTAAATCACACAACTACTACAATTTACAACACATGAGAGAGTGTATTTATACAACTAGATGTTGTAACAAACATCTCTA
>Ga0315914_1003242_pt1 | contig 24770 bp, 16 predicted proteins | sample MpolenodulesMG_FD_203920 | JGI IMG/M metagenome (GOLD analysis project Ga0315914, IMG submission 203920) | Medicago polymorpha root nodule microbial communities from Los Angeles, California, United States - elongated nodules | ecosystem: Host-associated > Plants > Roots > Nodule | place: USA... | reverse complement strand
TCTACGCCTCACTCGATATAGGATGACCAACTCTATTTCTTAGACAATATGTCGGCGTATTACGTACCAAAAATTTATCCCATCCAAGATTATGTTTGTAACCCTCTGCATAATTATAAAGTATTGAGAGATTTACCTGTATTCTCTTGCTCTGTCGATAGTTTTCAGATTTTTATTTTTATCTTTTTGTCTAAATTATGTTTATATTTTATTTTGTACAATAGTGGGTAGGACCACAGGTGCAAATGATAGAATCATTTTCAACAGCGGTGATAGAGTTCCACCATAGACTAATGATATAGTTCCACTGACTAGTGTTAAATTCATCTGCCTGCATTTACACGGAGGATGTACGCAGCTACATGTGATCCATGTGTATGTGGTTGTACGTATGGTTGCAGTTGAGAAGATCAAATCAAATGAAATTAAAGACGTTCACATTTGCGAACATATCAACACATGTACTTTGATGGATTGAGGGTTCAAGGTTCAGGCCCTTGAAGAAGGTATATCAGACGATGCTTGGCAATAGTCTCAAATCTGCTTTTGAATAAAGGTGGCATGAGAGCAACTCATTCCATACGTCACATAGATATAACCATCACATTAGATGACAATCCTCAGTTTTGAAGCTTCCTTCAACCGAAAAGTTTTTCTCTCTGCGGGATATGAGCCTTGATATTGCTAAGCATGCATATAAGTGTTTTTACGGGAAACAATGGACGGAGTTGTTGAGATTAAGCAAACCAGGTGTGCTTGTTTTAAATTGTGTTGTGTGATATGTATAAGTTGATTGTTGTAGAGGGACAATATTAATTTGTTTGAGGAAGTACTTTCTTCACCTGATTGGGTGCTTTATTCTCGCTAACAAACTCATACCATAATCGATACAAAGGATCTTGATTTTCTTATGATTTTGACTGTTGCAATGACTTGACAGGGGATTAAACTTTTTTGACTATATTATATGATTAACTTGGAGATAGTTCTGGTCATGATACTATGACTCAACTCCTCTGTTAGACTATAATGTAGACCAACATTCTAAACTATGTTGAGTTGTGCAAAGGCCATTATAGTTCTCTTCACTTGATATGTGTCTACAACCAAACTATATGACTTAGTCCACCCAATTATATATTTGATTGAATATAATAATGGTTTCTTACTTTTTTATTTATTTTTCTTTTGCTAATAATGGTTTCTTACTCAAACAGTCTTCAAATTTTATTATCATTGGGCTTTTCGTAAAAACTTTAGCTTTCCGATGCCAATTCAACAAAAAAACTTTCCAAGGCGATTTTACATTTTTTGTACTATTATAGTTTATATATATAATATTAATATTATTTTATTGTAATGCCTCTTCTATTTACTAGCGTCTATGTAAAGTCATTTAACCTTTCACAACCGCATAAGCTAATTTACTTGGATTCTAAAATTATAGTTAGAATTTCGAAGGTATTCTACTCTAAAACACGCAAGTTATTCGAAATATGCCAATAAATCCTGAGAATCTACAAAGCCAAGTATCGTCCGGATCACGAAGAAGAACTCTAAAGCATGAGCGGTCGGGGTTACCGAAATTGCTCCCATCAACATTGAGAATCATAGTCTACATACAAGAAGGAGGCCAATAGATCTAACGTGTTGTGGACGAGAAAGAAGACCACTACCCAATGACGTCGAAAGAGAACTAAGATAGCTCCCAACATTGTACCATAGTCGATGATAACTAACCTGCTCATTATCAAGACACAACATTCCCTGCTTTTCAAATACACCAGTTATATGCCACAAAATTCAGACGGTTCGAAGACGAATACCTTTTTTAAGCCACAAATGAGACACATGATAAACTTGTTAAAACAATACAAATTATCAACAAACTCCATGTGAAAAAAGAAAAAAACACAAATTCTAAGCAAACAATTATATGAATATGAAATTCAATTAAATTTTTATATTTATTTTTTTCACATGGACCATATATTAAATTTTTGTTAATTTTTTCTTCTGATTTTTTGTTTATGGGAAAAGTGTTTATAGCATTTTATTAGCAATCAAAGTTTCAATACAATTAGGTATATGAAAATAAATATCGGGACTAGCGAGAAATGTGGCCTTCCCTGCGAGAGTATGAACCACCACCTTAGCTTGTAGCCGAACAAACTCCACATGAGAGTTGGTAAACTTGGACGAGGGCAAAGATCGGGAAGTAGTGATGATGTTACCGACTTCAGTTATGTCTTCCCAACCCGAGTAAAGTGCATCTTTTGTGGTTTTAGAGTTAACTTCAAAGTCAATATTATCAAGGTCCATATCACTCACCCATTAGAAAGCATGGTAAAGACCCAATGCTTCCCCAATATCAACCGGATATATAGCAGAAAAATTGTTTGTTCTAGCCAAAACAAAGACTCCACCTTCATCACATATGCAAATGCCGATGCCTGTTCTATTACTGTGACTGGAGAACGTCGCATCAATGTTGCACTTCATGCGGCCTTGCTCAAAAGGCTACCACTGCAGTTGGGCATCAAATTGTACAACAAGGGCAACAACACTAACAACTGCCAGTTGCAAAACATATGGTACAACAGAGGTAGTAGCGCTAACAGCTGCTGATTGCACAACAACAGGAGCCACATTCAAAGTTTCAGCTCCGGAGCCATTCACAAGTTGCCGACCTTCATCCAAAGACCGAGCTCTTTCAACCACTGTTGCACAAGTTTTCGTAACATCTTCCCAAACCTTTATATTCCCATGCTTCCAAAGACTCCAAAAGAGTGCAGCAAAACGTTGAGAAAACGTTGAGAGATGGAGATTGTAGGAAAGTAAAAATAACCTTAATAGCCGAAGGTGACATTGCCACCGCACCTTGAATCACTCGCCATAAACCTGCCATAGACCATACCTGAACAACAAAAGGAAACTCGTAAAAGATGTGAGCTAAATCCTCATAATTAGAATCACAACTTACACACTGAGTGGGACAATGAACACCTTTATCAAGCAACCAACCACGAGTTGGTAGGCAACCCCGACACATACGCCAAATCAAATTTTTAACCTTCGAGGGAGTTTTAAGCTTCCAAATGCCAACCAAATAACCTGGTTTTTGAAGATGGGATAACTCTACTAACTCATTGACACGCAACCAGTAAGTGCTTCACATTGAATGTCGCCATTTTTCTCAACCCTCCAAAGTAACGTATCATGTTGAACCTGTTCAAAGAGAGGTTTGTTGATACTTTTAGAAGCTAAATCCTCACTAAAGACTTGTCGGACAACAAGTTCGTTCCATCGTTTAAAGTAAGGATCCACAAGACTATTTATCGAGGTATGACTAACAAAATGAGCTCCTGGAATATTACTTAGAATATTTTCCTCATTGAGCAGCCACATCTCATCTAAAAAGAGGATACAGTTACCTTGACTAATGCTCAAATGAACTCCTCCTCAGACTATGAACCGAGCCTGGAGGATGTTGCGTCACACATAACTTGGATTGGGACCAATATTAGTCGTAAGGTAGGATTTATTAGGAAAATAGGGTGCCTTAAAAATACAAGACACAAGAGAATCAGGATCCGTCTGCAATTTCCAACCTTGCTTACCCAACATAGCTAAATTAAAAGCCGAAAGATCTTTGAAACCCATACTTCCTTAAATCTTATGCATCGTCAATTTTGTCCAGCTTAACCAATAGATGCCACAATGATTAGTAAGGGCGTGACCCCACCAAAAAGAGTTTATCATTTTTTCAATGGAATGGAATTAATTAAAGTAGAGGGCAACTTGAAAATACATAATAATCCAAACAAAAGTTATATTCAGACATCCATAAATTACGGTGTTAATTTGTGTTATTAACCTTCACAAAATCTGCACCGTTCCATCTCAAATCTAACGGGTATCAATCATTCAGACATCATGATTGCAAGATATCGCCACTACAATGAATCCATATATAACTGTCTTAAGAACAATCTCCGCCTACTCCGCAATCACCCATCCAATTTCAATTTTCAACCCTCCTTCCTTCAATTTCAATCAACTGATTCATCATTCAACGCTATTCAACCTCAATTCCCTCTTCCATTTTCTGATTTAGGGTTATCGATTTCTCATTTATTTCAATCTTGTAACTTTTTTTCTTTACTTTCACTCTTCATAATTCATTACTACTGATTCATCATCATGTATTATTAATCACCAATCTTGTAATCTATATCAATTATCTGTATACTAGGTTTATCTTTAGCTTTGGGATTAGTGTTTTCAATTTTTCATTTATCTTAGTTTGTGTTTGATCTGATTTCTATGGAGAATTCACGAAGACCGTTTGATAGATCAAAAGAACCAATTTTGAAGAGACCCAGATTGATCAAAGATCCGGATCATGCTCCGAATTCGAGTGCTCGACCAATTCAACAAAGAAAACAAGTGAATTCTGGGATTTCAACGTTGTCTTCTGCTTCGCGGTTCAGACAGAATGATAGAGAGTTAGAAAGCAGTGATTTTGGTGGTGGTTATGAGCCGCAGCCGATTCGGTTTGAGGACCTGGTGGCTCAGTATAAGAGTGCACTTGCAGAGCTTACTTTCAATTCCAAACCGATGATTACCAACTTGACTATAATTGCAGGGGAGAATCAAGCTGGTCAGAAGGCTATTGCTGCTACTATTTGTGCTAACATTCTAGAGGTGAATTAGTTTTTACACTGTGTAGATGTTTCTTTGTTCAATTGGTTAATCTTTTTTTGGAGGGGTTGTGTTATTGAGCTAATTGCTTATTGAATGGAGTTCTTGTAACTGTAAAAAGATGGAATAAAAATGGAAAAAAGGACCCTTTATTACGGTCGTTATGCTTTCCTGATTTGAGTGTTGTTTTTTCTTATGTTATGTGGTGTTTTATTTTAGTATTGTTACTTGTGTGTTAAGATTATGGCAAGAGTTGCAGTTGCCATGTGAAGAGATATAATATATCCCATAAGGATTATTATGATTCTTTTTCCAAATTCATTTCATTGGTTCCCCGCTTATTGCTTTATTTATCTGTTGATTGCCAACTATGGAAATTGAACAAAAACGGAAAAATGTTGCTTTACAATCAAAATCAATCGGTAAAAGAAATAAAAAAAATTGTTATTCTGAAGTGATACACAGTGATCATCATTAGAGAGTGGGTACTGTATTTTATTGACTTTATGTGCAAAGGGGAGTATGAATCTTTCACATTTTATTTTGTTCTATACCGTATATATAGATACTAAGATAGAAATGGTTACTCTGTGGCCCATGTTTAATTTTCATTATTTGTCGTCTTTTCATTTGTAACATACAATGTAACTGCATAGTACTTTGGCAGATAGTTATTTTTCATAGATTATAGGCCAATGCATTGTTTCAAATCTTACCTTAGGTTTGACTTGTATATGGGACAATACAGTTTATCAGCATTTTTTTGGCGGGGGTTATTTTAGAAAGAAATTTTGTACAGAAAAGTTGTACGAAGACATTGCTTCTTGTACCATTGCACTTTTGAGCTAGTGGATTTGCTTCAATTGCCAGGGTTTAATATGGCATGCTTACCAAAGATAAAGTTGATACATCCCTCTGCAATCATTTTGTATCAAGGATCATATGGAATTGGTTTGTGTTTATCATGATTTGGAAGATTGGGCAGTATTCATGCAGAGGAATCAAGATTGTGACATTGTTCATTGTTATGGCCTTTACATATGTTGTACTTGTTCCAAGGAATTGATCCAAACTATCAATAAAATGTGGAATGTTAGGTTTGTTTGGATGTTTGTTTAATTTTATTTGTTGCCACCTTACTGTAAGGCCTCGGTTTTTACCGGCAGGGCAGCAGCTAGAATAAGTAATTGACTAGCAATTTTGAATAGACATTTCATTTTATAAATTATATATTGTTGGTTTCTGGTTCTTTCCATATGTACTTTATCATACGTCAGGCTCTCTTATTTCTAGTTCTTTGATTCTTAATATTTTTGTTATAAAAAGAAAGGTCAATTTTCAATTAATTGTGTTAATGACTTTCCAGGTTCCTAGTGAACAAAAGCTGCCATCTCTTTATCTCTTAGACAGTATTGTTAAGAATATTGGGCGGGATTACATAAAATACTTTGCTGCCAAACTACCCGAGGTTAGATATCTATTCTTCTCATAGCACGTTACTTACCTTCATGTCTTTTGATGTGTATTTGTACATGTCTTTACAATGGTAAACAATGAATCCTTCAGATCATTAATTATGAATGTTTTTCCCGAGACACAGTCTCTCATCTTACAGAGCTATTTTTAACTAGTTACTTGCTAATTACTCCTGTACGTTTTAGGTATTCTGCAAGGCATACAAACAGGTAGATCCTTCTGTCCGTCAAAGTATGAAACATCTTTTTGGAACTTGGAAAGGAGTCTTTCCTCCTCAGACCCTTCAGGTTATTGACAAGGAACTGGGATTCACTCCAGCAATCAATGGTTCGTCTTCAGCATCTACTGCACTCAGGAGTGATTCACAGTCACAGAATTCGCCTCACAGTATCCATGTGAATCCCAAGTATTTTGAAAGACAGCGTCTTCAGCAGTCCAGCAGGGTAGGTGAAATGATAGCACCTTAAATTTATACTTCCAAGATTTTGAAATTTTGATTTCATTGGAAAAGATCAAAATATGACATGATTACAGGATTTATGTCAGTGATGAATTGGAAGTCCAAGTCATTCTTTGCATGATGAAACTGGACTGGGACATGTGACATCATGTCTTAAGATCAAAATATGACATGATTACAGGATTTCTATCATGTTACTTTAGTTATCCATATTCTTTTTGATGTCATGCGTTTTTGACATGTACTTTCTGTCATGAAGACTAAAGGAGTTGTTGGTGACATGAGTGGAGCTATTGCAAACTCAAATGACGACCATGAGATGACTGATAGAGATTTGGGTGTTGCACAAGCATGGGTGGGTCGTAGTGTTTCTGTTAACATTCACTTACGTTGAGTGGTCTTTCTTTTTCCTTTATGCTATTCACTATGTCAGTTGTCATATTTTAATGAATAACCTACATTGCAGAATAATCAGCGCACTCATAGAGATCCATTCGATGATTCAGTTCCAGAAAAGAGCATCAGTGCATCCTATGAAGACAATGAACATGGTTCCAATCTTTCAAGGAATTTGGGCACGGGTATTGGAAGAACTGATGGCAGGGTGGCCAAGTTAGGACACATAAATTTGTACAGCAAAGCTGCTGCTGGTGTTTCAGGGACCATATCTGGGCCAAGAAATAGTGTTGGCCTCAAGCATAGTTTTTCAAATACTGAAGCATCTATGCATCAGCCAATACGAAACATAACTGGCATAAAGAGAAATGTGATATCAAGTAGCTGGAAAAATTCTGAGGAAGAGGAGTACTCGTGGGATGAAATGAACACGGGATTGACTGGTCATGGTGTCCGTAACAACTTGGGCAATGGTGCTTGGACCGCTGATGATGAGAATTTGGTAAGATTGTCAGAATTTGGTAATTTGGGATATTAAAAACCAGAATTTTGATGATAACTTCTATATAAGATTGAATTCCCTGAGATAAAATAATATGCCTAGTGTAGGTTACTAGGAGAACTTATCTTACACAACAAACCCAGTTTTAAACCTAGATAAAAATGAAATAAAATTCTATACTTTCAATGGGATAACACATCTCCGGACCCCAACAACTGAACCACAATATCCGAACTTACTGATAGTTAAATCCCTTATCTTTAATTTCAAACACAAATCCCTAAGTTACCGGTTCACCAGTTAGTATAATGACCCAAATTTCATCTCATCATTCTACTGCATCTTCATTAATATGTAGATTTATTGATTTTTTTGTTGTCGTGCAGGAAGCTGAAGATAACCACCACCAAATCAGAAATGTTTTTGGGGCAAATTTTGATAGAGAAATGTCCAATAGATCTCAAACCACTGAAAAGAAACAATTAAATGCATTTCAGCATCATCCATCATTATCATGGCAATTGCAGGAGCAGCAATCAATTGATGAGTTGGATAGGAAACCAGGTCACTTGGATGGATCTATGTTAATGTCTGGTTCCTTACCAGCCAATGCAAGTTCTTCTGCTGCCAGGATGGGGAATCGTGCTTTCCTTCCAAATGCAAGAATAGGATTGGCAGAAATTGAGGGACAACAATTTCATTCTGAGGGATTTGAATCCCCTTCTAGGCAGTCACCTTTGCGAAATCGGTCTCCAACGCCACCAAGTATTGACCATTCCCTTCTTATGAAAAGTTTGGCTATGCAAGACCATCCCCACTCTCGTAAAACATCTCATTTTTTGGGAGGTCTGCACAGCCAATATAATAAAGATTCTTCACCCACCCTTTCTCCTAATATTCATGTTGGAGACTTGCGAAGATCATCGCAACTAAAAGACTTGCAGGTTCCATTACCTTCAGCGGGTTTTCAGCCAAGGTATCAGCAACAACTGAGCTCTTCACACGCTGAAGTAACTGTTAAGATTGAGAAGCCACCTCTGTCCAAAGTTTCTCTAGCCAGAAAAACCTCAGAGCAGCCAGCCACAAGTCATACAAAAGCTGCAATTGTGAAGAAAGGAACATTTTCCAACATGCCAACTACCAGTAGTCTTCCATCTCTATTAGGGGCTCGGCCTTCTCAGTCAGGTGGTTCTTCCTCTGCCAAAATAATTTCATCAGTGTCCGCAAATGTCTCTCCATCTTCACCTGCTTTGCCGATAAGACCTCAAAGAAAGGCTGGACAACCACTAAGGACATCTACTCTATCACCAGCTTCCTCGAATGTTAGCAGTGCCTCAGCCCAGTCATCGGGTGCCACCAATCATACCTCAAATCCACTTGCAAACCTTTTAAGCTCATTAGTTGCAAAGGGTTTGATATCCACAGTAACTGAGACACCAGCTGAGGTGCCGCCTGAGATGCTGACTCGATTGGAAGATCACTGCGACAGCTTTAGTACCAGTAGCTCTATGCCTGTTGCCTCATTGTCTGGTTCTGCAGCTGTCCCTCTCCCTTCTACCAAAGATGAGTTAGATGATACTGCGAAAACACCTATGTCGTTATCTGAATCAACCAGCACAGATATTAGAAATGTCATTGGCTTTGAGTTTAAGCCTAATGTAATCAGAAAGTTGCATCCATCTGTAATCAGTGGATTATTTGATGATTTCCCACATCATTGCAGCATTTGTGGCCTTAAACTTAAATTCCAAGAACAGTTTAACAGACACTTGGAGTGGCATGCCACAAGAGAAAGAGAACGCACTGGTTTAATTACGGCATCAAGATGGTATCTGAAGTCAAGTGACTGGGTTGCTGGCAAAGCTGAATGTGCATCTGAGAATGAGTTTACTGATTCTGTAGATTCACAAGACAGCGAAACAGACAAAAATCAAGAGGATGCAATGGTTCTAGCAGATGAAAACCAATGCTTGTGTGTGTTGTGTGGTGAGCTATTTGAAGATGTTTACTGTCATGAAAATAGTGAATGGATGTTCAAAGGGGCTGTTTACGTGACTAACGCCGATATCGATACTGAGACGGGAGTCAAAAATGTGATGTCTGGAAGGGGTCCCATCATTCATACAGGATGCCTATCAGATAACTCATTATCGAGTGTCCTCAAGACGGTAAGGTTTTATTTCATGTAAGTGGACAGAATAGAGGCTGTCCAACCAAAGTTCTAATTCATCTATTTGAAAGAGTGGGTGTGTTCAAATATTTGTTGGGTAGGCTCTGATGCATTTTGGGTCAGAAAATGAGCATTAGAAATCAAACTTGCTGTGTTATTTCTAGGACAATGCAAATAGTGGACCTAGGTCCTTTGTTTCTCAAGTGAAAATATGTATATCTTTATTTCCCTTTCATTACATAACTTCATTTTCCTGTACCTCAGTATCCTCCTTATTTGCTGATATCAAATTGAATGGATTTTATTGCTGGTATTGACCTGGCCTTGTTATATTTTTCAGGAACAATATTAAAACAAGTTTAGAACACTGGAGCTCTTATTTTAATAAGAATTAAGAAGCTGAGTGAACCAAGGTTTACTTTACTACTTTTACCGATTTTTTATAGCTCTTCATGCTAAATTTATTTCTCTAATGGTTTCTAGAGCTTTCAAACAAATTTTGTACACTTCTATTTTTTTTCCTTTACCTTTTTTCATTATTTTTTGTACCCAGGAGGAAGCTTTAATTCCTCAGTGTTCAAAGTATATACATGCGATAGTTTTTACAGCTCAACTCTTTGCTCATTGATGTGGTCATTTTATGTACAATAAAGCAGATTCGTGGTTTTTTAAACAGCATATCTGGGGTGTAACGTAAAGTAAAACACTTATGCCATAGTTGTTCCTTCAAAAAAAAAACTTATGCCATAGTTGTCACAATGTTGGGCGGCGTTCTCTGTAACCTGTATCATTAGAATTTCAAATTGTTACTGTATTTCCTGTTCTCCTTTCTGCGTTTTGAGGGGTTTGAAATTGCAGTATTACTCATTACCTGGGAAATACTTTCCTGATTTCCAGAAATTCAATTATTGTAATATATATGTTAATTTTTTCCCTTTAATACAACTGGGATTTTCTTTTCGGTTGTCGGATAAATAAGAAAAAGTAAAGAAATACAATTTCTCATTTCGATTCCGAGCAAGTATGTTCTTCCTCTCCTCTTTTACTTGGGTTCAGGTTGGATTTGGTTCAAGGTTTACATACCTAGTGAATGGTATTTGCACAACCTTTGTACAAGAAATTTCTGCATCCATTTAGATTGTCTTTAATTTTGTTACCATTTATTTTTACTGCTGTCACCATCCTTCTTGTTCCTTTGTACAAAGGAATTGTCATGTAGTAGTAATATGTTCTCTGTGACATTGATTTAAATGTCTTGATGTACTGTACTCACATTACTGGTTACCTCAGCCTTGTGTTGTTCATCCGTTGACTTTCTGTTGTTTTTTAAAGAAGACATTTATTTATTGACGTACACTTCTGCATCATTTCACATCTTCACAGTTTGTCATTTTATAATATACGTACACTTACGCAATAGTTCATATTTTGTCATTTTATAATAATAAAATGGTCACACTTGTATTCTAACTTATGACCAACGAAGCACAAATAAAGAATAATTCAATAAAATAGAAATGATCAAGTCTAATCACATGTGTTGGTATTGTGCCGCTCTAGGACATTTACCTATGTGGGATCCGGGCACATCGCTATTTGAACTTCTAAACGGAACATCACCATTCGAACATCTGATTGTCATTTATGTTTCTATATTGATGTGTAAAAGGCATTTTCTTGTAAAAACGAGGATAATTAATATTTTTTTTGAACAAGATAATTAATAATTTTTGACAACTATATATAGTTGATAACAATGGTTGTATAGTTATTGAGAGTAGATTAATTTTCTTATGCATTTATCTTTTTCATAGCCAAACATTTTTATTTTAACATCTTATATTCTCCTCACGTATATTTATTATTTCAATAAATAGTTATTACAAAAAGGAGATCTTATTCCTTCAACAACAAAAAAAAAGATCTTATTTTCTTTAGTTTTTGGACATACTATTATATCTTAATGTTCCATTCGAAAACTTTTTCATGTATACTAATGAACTTACGAGTATATATACACAGACACAGTACACTCTAAACCGACAATTATTCCAAATTGAACTTCCAATCACTATGTTATCTATTAAGCACAATTTTCTTTATGCAATTAAGTACACAGTTAGAAGCACTGGAATCCCATGGCCATGATTGTGCTAACTTTAAATCACTTTTTAGTAGCTACCAAATATAATTTCGGATTTAATTCTTTATTATATACTATAGGGACTCATGCTCAATTAATACACACTGCATATAAATAAAATAAAATAAAAATAATACACACTGGCACTGCATTTGAGCTAAAGTCTAAAAATGCACTGTCAATTGATTCAAGGCTTATGGTGTTGGGTGTAGATGTAATCCAAGTGAGCCTCCATATTCATCCTTCTGCTAAAGCATTCTTCATCCTTTTCATAACACTCCTCTAATCCCATTAGCTATACCAAATTGAATCAAATTAGAACATATAAAGAGGAAAAAAAAAAGATAAACTAAAAACTAATCAAGGTAAAATATTTCACTTTGGACTTGTGTAGATGTGACCAAGTAACATGTTGCAAATGTGGATAAAAACATTATGTGTGTTATTCTTACTTGTTCCATATCTTCTTTCACTTCAGTGGATGATTGAGCCATAGTGTTACCAATTATCTTCAATTCCTTTTTTTCACCTATATACATCAAGTTGTTCCAAGTTCCAACCTCAAAAATTAGTAAATAGAGGGAGGTGAAAAAAGATACATAAAAATAAAAAGCATGATACAACGTAGTTAGTTACCATGTCTTGAACCTTTTGGCGGTACAATGAGTCGAGAAGAAGCTAAGGAAGAGGAAAGAATGGTAACAAAGAAAAGCAAGATAATTTGATGCTTCATTGGAGATAGCTAGTTAGAGAGGAATCAAAGCAAAAGAAGCTTAGGTAGAATTTAACTAAACTATAAGAATGTGGTAGAAGGAATAAATAAATGAAACTTTGCATAAAGCTGCTTAAAAGGGGAGTTTGAGTTTGATTCACGTGGAGACTCCAAAGAGTCTACAACTTACGAGCATCTTCACTGGGACCTACCCGTTTACCATCTCTGTGTTCTTACTTGGTTCATGTCTATCCAAGCCATTCTTAAATTAATCTTTGAACTCTATTAATATTTGCGTTAACAATGCTTTAATTGTTGTAATATAAGCCATTTCTGATTTATTTTTTGTAAGTTTTTTCTTAGATTTCATTTTTGTAATTTGAAGATTATTTGATTTTAGACTTTCATGAATTTTGACAGTATAAAATCGATGATATGACAGAGATAAACCAAAATTTAGTCAAATTACAAGGAGCGAAAACACCATAAATTTTGTAATTTAATGCCATGAAGGTCCAAAAACAAAAGAATTTTTAAATTACAAGATGAAATCTAACTTTTTTTTATTGGGGTAACCCAGAAATGACCTATATTATAGGGGGTATTAACCCTTAATATTTCAAACTAATAATTGAGTTTATTAATATTTTAAATTAATCTATGTATTTGTCAAAAAAAAATTCAATTAGGTCATTCATTATGTGACAAAAACTTAAAGACATGAACCTAATAGAGAAACTTTTGATAAAAACAAAGATTAGTTTAAAATATCAATAGAATTAGAAACTAATTTAAAAATATTACAGAGAGACCAATTTGATGGTTTACTCCTAAAATTATGACATTAATTATTTAGAGTACTTTCTTAACCACTAAAACAAAGTACCGTGGTTGATGTCCTGTAATTTAGCACTTTATGAAATACTTTAAATGGTTAACTAGTTATCTATATACTTTATTGATTTTATATCTGTTAAATAAGAAGTTAATGTCTTGCATTTAATGAGGTGCTCTAAATTGTTACAAAATATATGTTAAATAAAAGATTAATCGCATGCGTTTTAGTAGTTAATAAAATACTATTTAAATACTGTTCATTGTGTTTGTATTCCCATTGAGTGAAATACAAAGAAGAAATTATAGATAGCAACTGTCTGGAGAACTCTATTGCAAGTTTGAAATCTTTGTGTCGGAAAACAACACCCCCTTTATTCTTACGACTTAGTGAGTCCTGCATTTGATCCGTCCACATATGAAAAGACAACCCATTTTCCACCCTATCATCATCTTTATAGCCAATATTTTCGAGAACTTCATGTATGACAGTCAAACCCTTTCTTGGACATGCATCGCTAAGTGGGGACAAAGAAACAACAATAGTAGCATTATGTTGGATACTCATCAATGAGTGGGAAGGAACCCCTGTTTCTTTTTGAAGAGGAGCCAAAACAACCACTAAAGACTTTGTATTAGGCTGTTCTCTAGGTTCATATTGCAAACAAAGAGATGCCAACCGCACCAACTCAGTTCCACTGTCATCAGAAAATTGTCCTTCCAGACAGGAATCTGTGAGCATTTGATGATTTATGTCGCGAATCAAATATAGGGCATCCATCTTCTCCATACTAACAATCGGTTTAGTGACTGAATGTTCTTCGACCGGTTTCAACGACGTCGAAAATGCTTCGGTCGTCCGAGCAACGTCGATCTCCTCTTGCAATTGCATAAGAATTCTGACACACGACTCATTAATTCGATTGTTTCCAACTACAAATTCATCGTTTATTTCAGTTGTGTCATTATTGGTGATGCTAAATGTTTCATCGACTTTAACATTAAAATACCCTTAAATATACGTTATCAAAACAGAATGTTTAGCAATATCCTTAATCGTCTTACGCGAGTTACCTTCCATTCTGGAAGCATGTCTCAAAAGGTCAGTCAATGAGTAATCTTTGTTGTAACAAAACGGACAACGATATATCGAAGTAGAGATTTTAAACTTGTAGTAATCATCCTTCAATTTGTTGTAATATCTACGCTCATAGTATTCCAAATCAGATTCATGGGTATGTTCTGTTTTTTGGTATGTAACAATAGTATAGATGTTATTACGAACCCTGGTAACCGGAATTGGTCCTCCTCCCCTGTTCGGATTGTTTCTGTTGTTGTTGTTGTTGTTGGCGTTGTTGTTGATGTCACCAACCTTAGCTGTTAACACCGCCATCTGATCTGATAGAGCTTTGATGGCCTCAGTTAAAGTCGTGATTTTCGTCACTGGTTGATCTCTCATGGCTGATCACGTTATGAAAAGAACAGGAGAGACATGCTCTGATACCAACTGACACATAACATAAGTGTAGGCTAACAAGCGCTAAATCTAGATAAAAAAAAAGAAACAAGTTTGCAACCGACAAAGTTGTGAAAATAGGGTTGCATAATCCACCAGAAATTGAGAGAAATTTCTCTAAAATGTTATTGAATGAATAAAAGTTGCATCTTAGATTACAACTGATAAGCTTAAATAAGGAAATAACAAAACGCTAATGGATCGAAAATAACAAACTAAAACAAAAACAGAAAATTATTAAAATTGGGCTAAAATAATAACATATTATAAAAATACTATGGGTTCGATATAATTATTTAATTACTTATATGTTCTTATAATTAGGTGTAAATGTTGTGTTTCGGCTTCATAATACCTACGCATAGTATCACAGCATTCACATATCATCATTTTCAATGTAGGATGAAGAAACCACCATTTATTTATCTTAGTATGAAGAAGATACAAGAAAAAGGGATTGCCATTTTCATAGTGGGCCAAAATGGAGCTAGAAAACAAAACGAATTAAAGTGATCAAAGTCATCATTAAAGACGGGCGAGTTTAATTGCTAGATACCCTACTTTATGATTTCTTCGAATAGTCAATGAATTTTTTTGGCGTAAGTGAACATGATGAGAGCACAAATATGTCTAAAAGTATAAAATAATGGTATTTGTACGGTTATTTTTATTCGTCAAAATAATAGAGAGAAAATAAGAAGAGAAATAGTAAAAATACAATATATATATATATGAGATAAAATTGTTCAAAAATTGTCATAAAATGACTGAACAAATATAATTTCTCAATCGTATACATATGTCAAGATAGCATGAAATTTTCCATCTCTAGAGAGCCAACAATTTTTTTTTTTTTTTTTTTTTTTTTTATAATTCAAATGATAAAATAAAGATACTTTATTTAGAATTACCGAGTGTGTCCTCGTGAGCTTAACTCAATTGGTAGGGACAATGCACAATATATGCAAAGTCCGGGGTTTAAACCCCAGCCACCACCAAAAAAAAGAATTACCGAGTGTTGAGACATCTTTTATCCGCATGATAAAGTTACCATTAGTGATCAAGAAAGTCAAAATACTCGTATAAGGATACGCGTAAACAGTTCAAAAGTCAAGGAAAGTTAACAAACCAAAACCTTAATCCTAAAACCTTAATAAGTTTCTTCCACATACGACAAATGATTAAGAATAATGCAAGATCTATAATCTTTAAACTCTTCTACCTTTGAAAAAATATCTGTTGATGCTCGCTCATATTGACTATATGTGATCTTAGACATGTGGACAAATTATTTGTGAGGATGAGAAAATGCTAGATTTGGTGATAGCCTCCATAAGTCATTTACTTAAAATACGATATCAAAAGAATGATTCTTTCTCAGACATTTCATCAAACACATAGAGTACAATCTTAAACCACAAATAACCAAAAAAAAAAAGAGAAGTAAAATCATAAAAACACCAATAAGGACATTAAATCTCCAATTGAACATTAATAGAGTGACCAAAACACAAAGATGTCATGGTGGATTTAAAGGAAGTCAACTTGAAGCAGATTCTGCAATTGAGGTTGTAGTTGTATGGGCGAGATTCAGAAGCGGTGGGCGAGGTGGAGGATGATGAGGTGGAGAAGGACCTGTAACGATAAAAATTGGCGCTTGAGAGACTATGATGTCTCCCAAAACACTATGAGTATTTTAAGATGGAAAGACTTAGTGCGGGTATACCCTGTCCAAATTATAGTATAAAAAGATATCAATCTCATAAGGACCACAAAGCTATAGCTCTCTATATCTTTTAAGTAGAAAACTTGTTTGCAAGAAAATAAAATAAATCATCTGTCACAACAATAAAATAAAAGTTAAAGGTTTGGGAAAACAGTTAAAAAGACTTAGAAATTCTCAAAGTTAAAAGCGTCATTTAAACAAAGCCTCAGTTATGACAAACTTTACTACGATCTACAGAGTTATAGCTTTCTATGGCTTCCTGGCAACCTGGTGGCCACTGGAAGTGTTATGCACTCATCCTTCATGTTAAGCATGTGAAGACTACCGATCAGACTACAATCACATAATCTTAACACGCAACATTGCTAGATTAGGTCATAAAAAGGAAACAAAAAGTGCAAACCCTTCTCTTTGGGGTATTTTATTTTATTTTTCTTTAGGGTATTTGGTTGTGAGAGAAAGAGGGAGGGGGGGTGGGAATACATATTTGTTGGTGATGGATCATGTGATGGAGATTTTTCGAGGGCATTGATTTGATATCAAGTTTGATGAATTTTGATAAAAGATGAGGATCTTGTGGTTATGGCGGCCGGACGCGGGTTTGGAGCTCAAGAGGAAGAAGATATTTGTGAAAAATTTCTTTCTCAAGACATAAGTTTACTATTTATAGGAATTGTGGAATTTGAAAATAAAACAGGCCAGATTTACTATCGGTTCAAGGCACACATCTCGAATAACACTATCTTGATTCCCACGACAATTCTAACACTCTCAGATTTATTTTTAAAATACATCGTCCCTAATAAAATTCACTAACTTGTGACAAATTATTTTCCCGGTGGAATTCACATATTAAAATGTTTAACAATGAAACGATTAAAAAATAGGCTAAAATGCACTTTTGGCTCCCCAAGTTTCATAAACTTGCGATTTTGGCCCCCCCAAGTTTGAAAATAGCACTTTTACTCCCTTAAGTTTCACTCCCTTTGCAAAACCATGATCCCCCTTAATTTTGACTCAGTCAAAACTGATGTGGATGACATGTCACATGCTGACTATGTAATTTTTTAATTTTAAAATAAAATAAAAGCCAAATAGTTAGAAATGAAATAAAATAATTGGAAAATGAAAAGAAAACCCAGAAATCATCATATTAAACCCAAAAACACATATTCAAACTAGAAATACTAATTACAAAACAAAATCCAAGAAACTTCAAATCTAAACCAATAAAAACAAACCCAAACCCAAACCTAAAAAATCCCTAATTAAATTCACACAACACACAAATTATTCTTGCTCCTCTTCCTTTTAGCTTTCATTTTTGATAAATTAGCAAAATCTAAACCCAGAAAAGAATATGAAAATTAACATTAGTACCAACAAGCTACCTAGAATTGGTTCATCTTTCCTTCCCTTTCCCTTGTTCTGCATGCTCATCGAACATCAACACGATAAAAAAACTTTCAAATCTTTCTCGCGTGAACAGTAGCTTCGATATGCTTCTTTGTAACATTGTCGAAAATTAAGATTGTCATTCACTTATTCCTGCGACGATTGTTGTGGTTCTGCGTTCGTTGATTTTGTTGATTCAAGTCGATTGCTTTCCTGTTCTGTGATCCAACTTTCTCCAATTAAAACCAAATCAAAATGTTTAAACCAAACACAAGACTAAGTTTTTATAACTTTTTTTTATTCTAATGTTGTGGGTGACAACAATAATAATGGGTTGTGTATAGATTTTCAAGAAGACAACGTTTTTTGTTTTGTTTTGAGAGGAAGGAGACAATGTTGTTGTTGTTGTGTTTGACGGGAAAATCAAAAGCAACAATAATAATTGGTATGAGTTTGGATATCAGTTATAAGGATTGATTTTGGTTTGGTTTCTTTGAATAATTTTGATTTTGAGGATGAAGATTAGGGTTGAAGATGAAGAAGATTTTTCCAATGTTTATTATTAGTTTTAATTTCATTTTTCTATTTTTTTAATTTTTAATTTTAATTAATTTACATGTGTGCACACAGTTGTCAATGTTTCATATAAAAAAAAATCCACATCAACTTTGATTGAGTCAAAATCAAGGGGGACCATGGTTTTGCAAAGAGAGTGAAACTTAAGGGGACAAAAGTGCAATTTTCAAACTTAAGAGGTCAAAATCGCAAGTTTGTGAAACTTGGAGGCCAAAAGTAGCTTTTAGCCTAAAAAATATTACTATATGCGATATTTAATTTCTCTGGTTTAATTTTGATGACCATCAAAGTACACTCAAATTTTAATCACAAATAAATTTTATACCCGGTTTCACTTAAATCCAAAAATTTCATAATGCATAGAAAACAGAAAATTAACATAGCATATAAAAAAAACATTTCACATGTAATCAAGCTTACATATCAACATATAATCATGTTTAAATCACTTCTCATAAATAAACAGTAGTGATAATTGTTTTTGACAACACAACAATTCTAGGTTCACAACAAAAATACTAGTTTTAGAGAAAGCTAAAATATGAGTCTTTCAAATCCTATTGTTAATCATGATAGAAATGTTCGACCAAGGACCAAATAATCCCAAGATGTTGTTAACTGTTATTTTAACTAAGCTATGCCAACATCCACAATGGTAGTTCCTTAATAGAGACTCGTTAAATGGACCCCACATTACACATCACTTATTTATAATATTTTAATAAAAGTACTTATTAAGGACTCAATGACTCCAATGAAAGTACACTAATAAAGACTCTAACGAAAAATACTTAATTTTTTTTTGAAGGAATGAAAAATACTTAAATAGACATCACTAACTTTACATCATTAAAAAAATTATTTATTAAATTATGAATTACCTCATAATATTTAATTATAATCCTTAAAAAAAATTAAATTATAAAATATTTATTTATTCGTATGAACTTAAATTTCTGCCACATTTGTTAATAATTTGAAAATGGAAAAATTAACATTACAAATTTTACATTCCTTCGTTAAAAATTAATAACAATAATTTGCATGAATTACATTTTATTTAAAATGATGACAAATAGATAAAATAATATTTAAAACAACTATTAATTATTATTTTTTAAAATCAAAACAACTATTGATTATTAAAATATTATTTCTTTTGTAAGCGGGACCACATAGTACATATTTTATTACTTCTTTTAAACGTGGGGCCCGTTAGTTACCTAGGAGAGAGAGAGTCCTTATATAGTTATCTGTTCCTTAATGTGGACTCATTTTTTCTTCCTCCAATGGGAGCTCCTTAACAGGGAGTGATCCTTGTTAAGTAAGGACCTCCCATTGGAGATGTTTTAGCCACTACTTATCAACCGAATCTTAACCTAATATATATTAGCATTTTTTACTTTTGAACTTTTAATTTTAAGTTGAAAATCCAAAATGATTTCTTTAATTTTTGCACAAAATAGTTTTCTGTTTAGGAAAGTGTTGAGTTAACAACATCACAATCTTTGTGGATACGACTTTCTTATACTACCTGCTGAGAAAATGTATACACAACAACCAATCATATCAATTCTCTCTCATTCCCTAATTATCAATTACCTTTATTTTACTTTTATCGGTGTTCTAGCGACGCCACTCATTTCCTTGTCTAATTTTTAGGTTAACCACAACAATGGACTTAACACCATCTTTATTCAAAATATTTTAACACATTATTAACAAATATGTAAATCTTCATGACTCGTCTTTTTCTAAGAAAGAAAAGTTATAACTATAGAGTATAAATAAAGTGTATACAAGCGCAACGTCCCATTGGTTACACTTAGCGTCCCATTGGTATTTTTTTATAAGTAAAAGTCTCCGTACAAACATCGTTTGATATGCTTTGAGTGATCGACGAAATTGGCAAGTGCACCAAATCGTAACAAGTAATAAAGTAGTAAGTTTATCGTTCTCCACAAGGATTGTCATTCAACTTAGTAATTAAAAAAATTTATTCTAAAGGGTGAAAGTAAAATATAATTGAATAGATTTGCACGGTTGAATTTCTCTGTCCAATGCAAGATTAGGGTTGTGATTCAGATAATTAACGGTGATTAGGGAATCCTTTGAGCCCCCGTTGTTTTTGTTGGAATTAAAAATTAAGAAACAAACAACCATGTGTGGTGCCTACTTATGATTTATTGAAACTAACAGATAAAACTCACACGAAGCTTCTCACAACAACTATGTGTCGGACTAACCAAGGTTATGTATGGCGTTGTCTAAAGAAGGGAGTATTTACGGCTAGATTTCAAACTTTAATTTCTTAACCTCTTTAAGAACAAGTAATTAGAAAAGCCAACAAAACTGAATAATTGCAGGGTTGTCCACGCCTACATTTATCCTATGGATCATTCTTCAAGATTACAATTAGGTTAACTAGTTGAAAAAAGCATTATGAACAAGCATGATCTAATTTAAATCGGGCACAATAAAAGCATAAACTGAATGAAAAACTTTATTAATAATATCCAACACATAAGAAGGGGTTATCATGGAACCCTAATCAAGAGGTTTAGTTGTTCATGACAACAAACATTATAACAAAACAATAGAAAAACGTACCCTAGAGAGAATAAGAGAAAGAAGAAATCCTGCCTTAAAGCTATGATGTTTGATCCTCTCCTTGAACCATCAGTGTTATGAATGAAAAATAATGAGTTCAAGGGTCTCTATTTATAGCAAATGATTGGGTAGGGTTTAGGAGAAGAAAACTGAACTTTTTTTGCACCGATCCAACTTGGAAAACGTGTTGCAGGCAAAAATTTCCCGCAGCCAGGTGCCAATAGCGCCCAGGGCAGTAGCAAAACTGCCTCTGGCGCTATTGGCGCATGGCCTTGATGTGCGAATTCTTAACTTTTCTCCCATTTTCGATTGTTCTTCCGTCTCGAAACTCCTAGGAACTTGAGATGAATTTTCTCCACTTTATTGTATTTTCAAAAACCTTATAAGAACTATTGACTTCAATCTTATCATTGAATATTCACGTGAAGTCTTGATTTGTCGATTTACATGATTTCTCGCTACAAAATACCTATGGAGTTGCATGATCTAGGATAAAAGCGAATTACAACGACTCGAGTGAAAACAATACAATATATTCCTCAAACCATTGACAACTCCTATATCTCTCAACTTATTTGTCTTCAAATGCAAAGAAAAGCACTAAAAACATAGCAAAAAAATTTCATATGATGCTCTGTCATCACAACCCCAAATTTAAACCGTTACTTGTCCTCAAGCAACACAATAGCAAGAAGTTAGAATTTACATGAATTTAAAGAATAGAACATACCTTTCCGGAGATTTGGTCAGATTGTCATTCCTTTCACTATCAGACTTGACTAACTTACCACCTCCATGCAAGTGGAACATTCTTAGAGAAGATACTCTTAATTTCAACCACATACAATTCCAAGATACACGTATGTATCTCCTAAAGATAGTGGGGCTGGTCAAGGCATACGCAACACTCCTGTTGTCATGTGATTGTACCTTCTATGAGATTGAAGCAATTCTAAATAGATATTCAAGGTATATATCATCACATACACATATAGAGGTGTTTTTAAGGTTATAACGTGGCTGAGGATAAGGTGGGATATATTTGGGAAAGTAGGCTAACAAGTTCTTTGGAGTTAGTTCCTAAGGATTCCCTATTTGAAATACTTTGACAACTTTATCATCCAAACCTGTAACTGTTAGAATAAGAATGGTTCATACAAGTTCTCTTAGGTTTTGATGATAACAAAGTATTGAAGAACAATTGGATTACTAACATATTTTTCAAGTGTACAAGAACTCTTATCATGAAGAAGGAACATATGAAGAGCATCAGAAAGAGACTGGGAAGCCTAGACGACGATGGATGAAGATCTATTGAAATGTCAACCAAAAGTCAACATCCTAGTAGACATGAGTCTCATAGAAGCTGGGGAGTAACATCCACAGATTATGTGAAGGACATCGACACAAAAGTTTACTAGGCTACATCATCCTGAGGACCCAGAATCCACGTAAGCTTTTGTCTTATTCTATGAGTTGTCTCTATCACCATCTGGCAGATCAACTATTTTTTCTTCTTCTGTCTACGTGTAAAGGACATCAGGAACGAGAAAAGCAACAGATAATTCCCCTTTCAGCAAACGAGATTCAAAGTACTTTCTAACTGGATTATCCATATCAGGCAAACGGCCAACATTCATGATTAAAGCTTCTCAACGACTCTATTTGCACAAACACTCTTCTCCAACGTGTCTCAAATCATTGCTTATAAAAGGAGCTGAAGACCTGGAGAAGAAGTAACAAGACTCTTCTATTCAACTGTGCCATTACTCTGTCAAATTTAATAGCGCAAAACACTTAGGATTTATTTCATGTCAAATCTTAGAAATCCTAGGGACTCTGTTCATTTGTTCAGTTTACGCTTACTAGTTAGAAAAAGCGTAAGAACAAATTAACGTGTTTGCAGTTGGGGCAAAAACTTTAGAAAGCCTCTCGTCTGCGTGCTTGAGCATATACATCTCTTGGTGAAACCTTGAGCAGTTAGGAGTCTCAATCAATGGGGATTGAGCAAAGGGAAGTCTTAAGCAGTTGTACTTAAGCAAGAGGAAGTCTTTAGGTAGAGTTATAGAGCAGAAGTCTTTAGGCAGGGTCCTTGAGCATAGAAATCTCTTGCAGTTGTGCTTGAGCAAATAAAAGTCTCTTGCAGCTGTTCTTATGCAATCAGAAGTCTCTTGCAGTTGTGCTTGGGCATATGGAAGTCTCTTAGAAGTGTCGTTGAGCGATTTGTAATCAGTTGTGATTATAGTGAAATTCGTTGAAAGTGAAAGGGAACTGGACTACTATTGGATTGTAGGAGGAACTAGTATAAAATTGTTATGTGTCTGCTTTCTCTATCCCTACCTCTTTATCTTTGTGTTTTATATTTATCCGCTACACACAAACTTTGCATCAGAATCTATATACCTCAGATTATGTTCACGCTGTTTTACCAAAGGAAAGGAAACCCATGAACAAGCTTACACAATTCAACCCCACTTCTTGTGCGTTTTTCTTAACTTCAGTTGGTATCAGAGCACGCTTTGTGCTCTGTCACTTAATCATGCCACATAAAAAGATCAGTGAGAAAAACATGTCCTCTGACAACATATCCGACAATTCAGGAAGAAATCATCATGCAATTATTTATTATGATTACAACACCTCCAAAGATGAAAGAGACAACTATTCCAAAAAGGTCTATTTCTTTTAATGGAAATGCTTCTCAGTTCGCTTGGTGGAAAAGTAAAATATATAGTCATGTTATGAGCATTGATGATGAACTATGGGATATTGTTGAAGATGGCATTGAGATTGAAGTCAATGAAGAAGGAAGAACACTTGACAGAAAAGGTCTGGCTAAGGCTAAGAAGAAGATCTAAGGAAAGCATCACAAAGTGCGTGGAATCTTTGTAGAAGCTTTGACTCATTTGGAATACATGAAGATTGTTAACACATCCACTACAAAAACAATCTTTGAATCTATGTGCTCTAATTATGGGGGAAATCAACATGTCAAAGAAGCTAAGGCTAGCCATTTGATAAACTGGTATGCGCTACTTATATCGAAGGAAAGTGAAGATATTGAAATCATGTTCTCTAGGTTTCATGTTATTCAATCTGGTCTTCAAGAATTAAAGAAGAGCTATACGGTGTCTGATCATGTCAAGAAGATTCTGAGTAGTCTTCCAACTAGATTTAGGACAAAGGTGACAACCATTCAGAAAGCCAGAGACCTAGATATGCTGAGACTAGAAGATCTCATCAGCTCTCTCAAGAGTCGTGAGATTGAGCTCACTGGAGATAAAACAACTGAGAAGTCCAAGCCTCTAGCTCTGATAGCTAAGGACGAAGATATCAGGAATATGCATATAGGTGAGTCAATAGAAGGATTTTCAGATGAAGGCTCAGAATGTGACTTAGATGTGATACAAATTGGAAATTTAATCAAAGGAAATCAACCCTCAAGTAGAAACAGCAGTTCAATCAGCTCTATCATCAACGATCATGAGGATGAATTAAGACCAAGAAAGTTCAAGGAAAGCTTTGTGACAACCTGGGAAGAACTAGAAGA
>Ga0315914_1003240_pt1 | contig 24773 bp, 10 predicted proteins | sample MpolenodulesMG_FD_203920 | JGI IMG/M metagenome (GOLD analysis project Ga0315914, IMG submission 203920) | Medicago polymorpha root nodule microbial communities from Los Angeles, California, United States - elongated nodules | ecosystem: Host-associated > Plants > Roots > Nodule | place: USA... | reverse complement strand
TATATATATATAATAAGCATAATTAAAATAGTATTGATAAAGGAAATTATAATTGATGACATGTCATCTTATGTTATTCGTAGCATGTTTTTCCAGTCAATTTTAGTAGGTTTTACCAGCAAAGCAGATGAGTATTAGATCAATTGCCTATGATTTCGAGACATTTGTAATATTTTTATATTTGAGTTTGTAATTCTATTCTTCGCGAAACATAACAATTTTAGGGTGCCTTGAAGTAATTCACAAAGAAAGGAGGTGACATTACTAATACTGAGTAAAATTTGTTGAACATAAGATGTAACTAGTTATTAATTAGGGAAACAAACACCAAGGAGAGTGAACATAATAAGACCATTATCCTCGACCTCTTGGTAAGGTAGACGCTAATAGGGCTGCCCGTTTGTAGAACTACTAAGGGGAGAAGGATAATGTGTTATGAGTGTCTTAAGATTCATAGATGAGAAGACCTTCATGAACATTGGCCTTCATTGCCTTTGGAAACCTAGGAACGCCAATTTAAGTTTATGTTTCAATTACCTTTGAATTAGCAAGACCCCGCACGTAAGGATCATAGTACGATCAACAGTTGCAGTTAGCCATCGAAAGGATAAACCTAAATCAATAGAGATAGTATAGACCCTTCACGTAAGGATCACCGTGTGATCAATAGATACAGCTTGACAACCGACTAGGTTAGAATGTCCCAACGGCCTCATCACTTGTATAGTCTACTTAAAATATGGAAGCCAAGTTAAAAAAACAAGAAGATACATGGACAAGAGTACAACAAGAGAAAGTGCTCTTGAATGCTGAAGCTTGTCTATTCTTGTCTCTTGCACCGAGTATGCAATAAAGTGAAAGACTAGATGATTGTCTCATTTCTAAGAAATTAGGGGATACACTAAAAACACATCATGAAGGAACATATCATGTCAAATAAGCAAGAATTGACATGGGTGTAAGAAAGTTTGGTATATTCTCAATGGAAGAAGGTACAACCATTTATGATATGTTTTCCAGATCACAACCATTGTGAATGGCTTGAGAACACTTGAGAAGATCTATTCAACACATGACATAACCATAAACATTCCTCATATGTCTTCCCAGTACTTGGGGGTCTATGGTAACTTCAATAACTCTACCCAGGAATCTTAAGACAATAGAAATGGATAAACTAATTGGAGCTATAAGAGCTCTGATGATCGACAAATATGTCGTTATTCCCTTGCATTTATCTCCCATTATATTTGATCCTCGATTCTATGCAAATCATATTTAACCCTTATTTGGTCTAATTAGTCTTTTATAGTTTTAAGAATCTTTATTTCAATTTTTATGTTTATTTGAATGTGAGGAACCTTTCATTCTTTCTAGTGTTTGTTTGAATGACAGGTCGTGTGAAGATGTTCATAGATATAGCGTTGGGATGCATGCTAACAATGTGAGAAGATGTAACGTCGAAAAGGAGTCTAGAGCTATAACGTTGAAGATCTCTCAGTACGGGTCGTACAAATGTATGACCTTGGGTCCATTATTTGCAAGTCTTAAGGACTAAGTTTACATGAGTTGGCTCTCGGGAATGTAGTACAAGGAAGAAGGAATACACTGATTCTAAGAGATAAGTCTGACAGCTCAGAGGAGAAAGTATTGAAGGATACGTCCCAACAATGTAGCAAGCTACATCTTTGCGAAGAATCAGACTTGGTTTATTAGATATACACTAAAGTGGGATTAGAACATCGTGTGCATGGAGAGGAATATAAGGGAGCCTCAAATAGTACACCAAAGAGATAATATATATTCTTATGCTTAATGGTTAAGACAAGGACCATGACACAAGAAAAGACCCAAATGACACTAAAGGATAACAAATGACTTGTACTATAAAAATTCAACAAGCCTTCATTCGTAAGGTGTGCTAGTGGTGAGTTGTGCTGAATAGAATAGAGATTAGAGGCCGAAACCTCCAATCAACCCTAGCCACCAACTTTGAGATTCAAATAATTCTTCTTCATTTCATACCTTCATCCATTTCATCTTGAAAACATAGTAGTTAGAATCTTAGATTTTTAGAGCCGTTAGAGTAAATTATTTAGTGAGGCTGCAAAGGCTCACCTTCATTGTAATTTCTCTTTTGTAAACTATAATGTTATGCAATTATATTTTTATCGCTTATCTTTTCCATTTCTATTTTTGTGTTTAAGTTCATTATGAACTAACCACTTTTATGGTTAAAGAATGATTAGGTAATAATTATGTTTGTAAGTTTAGTTTGTTACAAACTTTGAAGCTTCACTCAAACAAACCGTTTTTATTCAAAATCTTTGAAAATAGAACTTGATCTCTTTTATTTTTAGTGCTATAGTTCCCTTAGGTCGGGAGGGTATGAGACTGGAACATGTTTGTTTGATATGAGTTAGTCCATATGCAACAAGAGGCAAAGAGATCAAGATAGACTAGTTTGCACGAGTACTAGATCTCAGAAGAGGCTTTAGGTGATGAGATCTAACTAGGACTCTTGGCATAGGCTAAAGCCTCAATATAATAACACTTCAGGGGAAAATGTTGATGACCTAACATAGCAACGTTGCATATTAAGATCATGTGATTGTACTATGACCGATAGTCTTCATGTGCTTAACATGAAGGATGAGTGCACAACACTCCTAGTGGCCACCAGATTGCTAGGAAGTTATGCAAAATTATAACTCTTTACATCTTTCCTCGGGAAGTTGTACAAAACTATAACTTCCATCTCAAAGTTGTATCTTTTTAAATATTGCAAAGCTACTTTTTAAATCAGATCAACCAATCTTAAAAATCTTAGTAGTCAACTCCATCCAGACACCTTTTAGATTTCAATCATTTTTTTAAGTCGGATCAATCAATCTTAAAAATCTTAGCGAGTTAACTCAAATCAAAAGTGAACATTTTAAGAGAAAAGTAATTTTCTATTTTTCTTTTTTCACTTGAAATGCATCTTCACACACATTAGCCACAACATAGGAATTGACCATAAGCATGAATGAGATGAGTTTGATTCCTAATCCGAGTTCTAAATCATCTTCATTTTGCGTAAAATGGCCATGGGATTCTTTAAACCCTAACCCTAAAATTTCCCAAACCCCTAACCCCTGCAATTTCGAACCTCCTTGGTTATTCAAGTCTCTCCAAAACCTTGGATCATTTGCTTTCAATTTCGCCAACTCTCTTTCAAATTCTTCAATTTCTCAAACTCCTAATTCATCAAAACCAGATCAGAAATTGAATTTGACATGGAACAAGAAGACGAAAATGGCTTCCAGTGGTGCCGAGCAGGCGGAGGCGGAACAGCGAGCGTTTGCTGCTGCTCTGGCAAGTGGGAAGGAAGCTACATTGCTCGAATTTTACTCGCCGAAATGTAGGCTTTGTAATTCCTTGCTTGGTTTTGTTTTGGAGATGGAGACGCAGAACGCGCAATGGCTTAATGTTGTTATGGCTGATGCTGAGAATCAGAAGTGGTTACCAGAGGTATCTTATTTTCATGTACTTTAGGGACTAAATTGACGAATTTTGTATAGTTTAGGGATTCTTTAGTATATTTTTACAGTTCAGGACTAAATTGGTGACATGTTGATAGTTTAGGGACTAATTTAATGGTTTATTCTTGTTTGTATGTCATGTTTAACAATAGTGCCAGTGTTAATAAGGGCTTCAGCCTCGGCATTCGGATTTGTCTGTGTCCTCCAATTTTTATTGAATGTAGATGGGCCTGTTTGGATTGGTTTATTTGAGTTTATCCGCTGACATAAGTTTTGTGAGACTGTCTAGGAGAACTTATGAAAACAGGTTATGACAATTTTTCAAAAGCTTTTTTCAGCTTATTTACATAAGTTCTCTAATATAGATTATAGCTTATAAAAACAACTTTTTATTTTTATTTTTAAGAAAGCTTATAAAAACAACTTATAGCATATACAAGAAAAATTTAACTTTCTTTTATCCTTTGCTATAGAAAGAGCTTAGGTGAGCTTATACATAAGCGTTTATCATAATAAGCACTTGTGCTATAAGCTGCTTATCGAAACTGACATATACAAAATTTTAACTGGTATTAGGTCTTGTTTGAATACAACTGAATTGAATGCTTATAAATGTTCATGTATTTGAATGCTTATAAATGTTCATGTATAAGCTATTTCTATTACAAAAGATAAAATAAGGTCAAATTGTTTTTATACAAGTTATAAGTTGTTTTTATAAGCTATCCTAGAGAGTATATGTAAGTTGAGAACAGGTTATGGAAATGTCAGAATTTGTTTTTATAAACTCTCAAACAGTTTTTCAAAAGCTTATGCCGGTAGGTAAAATCAAATAAGTCTATCCAAATAGGCCCCGAGAATATTCCTATTAGTGAAATCCCACTTGTACAACCTGATACATGGATCCAAATCTCCATCGATTTGTGATCGATTATCTTTGAGACTATTTGCAGGTTTCTCATCTCTTACATAAGTTGCAGTCACATTTTTCGTATCTCAGTTCTTTCTTGGTCTTGAGTAAAGCCTAGGGAGTCTTCAAAACTACAAACTGTTGTGGATTATATGTCATTTAGCAACCATAGTAGTCAATAGCACGCTATAGCGGCACTATAGAGGTGTAGCGGCAAGAAACCGCTACAGTGGCTGTCGTATCGTAGCGGCGCGGTTCAAGATAGAGGCCGCTATAGCTTCTATAGCAGGTAGTGGCGCGGTTCAAGATAGCGGCTGCTATAGCCGCTATTGGATTTTAACAGGGAAATCCCATATTGACCCTAATTTTATAACCATTTTAAGGGGCATTTTGTGGATTTCGTATAAACCCTAACATTTTCCTAACTCTTTCTTCTCTGCTGCAAAACACACAAAACATGATCTGCAAACTAATTGGTAAACCCTCACAAGAACTGCAAACCAATTGCCATCGCTGTTGCCTTCGCTGATTGCACTGCTGCCATCATCTTCCACTGTTCATGTTCCGTCTATCTTCCTCTGTTCTTTGTTCTCCTTATAGTTCCTCTGTTCTTTGGTCTTTTGGATTTAATGTTTTGATTAAGACTTGTGAAATTTTGTTGGAGACTTGAAAGCTTATTTATTTCCTTGACATTTTTGGTATTTGGATTTGAATGTAATGTTTTGTGGATTTGAGTGTTTTGACTTATGAATGTTTCATGAAATTTGAGTGTTATATAATATTAAATATATGTTTGTTTATACTTTATACTTTATAGTATTATTCAATAGCAGTCTTCCTGTTACACGCTATCCCGCTGTTGGGGTCGGCTGCTATCCAGAGTTGACTGCTGTGTTAGCAACACACAAGAGATGCATAGAGAAAAGGAGATCTGAAACACAGTCAATAGAGTGTTGTTCTTCTTCTTCTGGCAAGAAACTAGGAAAAGTAGAATATAATTAACTTACAAAGTTAAGAAAAACTTAACTCTTCCTAGTTGCAACAATCAAACCTCTTTCTAATAACTGACACCCCAATTAGAAATATACTCATATCTACCGGAATAGGTCTAATACTAGCTGTTAGGATACATTAGAAATATCTTAATAATAACTGTATCTTTCAGAATATTTTACAGTATTGTAGGTGATCTCTTATAGTGTGTTTGTTTTGAGGTATGCAAATATATATTACTAGGAAAGTAAGATTGGGGTTTAAAAAAATATTAGGGGTATAATGGATTGCAAGAATATTTTTTTCTTGGTGTTTTCTCTTTTTCAATGGAAGATAAAGTACATATTTAGAATAACATGTAGTAGTGGCTTGGAAAATATCTATGCAGCCTTCCTACGGTAGCATGAATAATGGTACTTGCGTGTCAATCCAAAATCAACATCCAAGGCCAAAAAGTATTGTAATTGATTCCGACTTGCATGGTTGGTGGCATGGTTTCCACAATTACCCTAAATCATTAAGCCTAGTCTCTTGGGGTTTCTTCTCGAAAAAGCTCAAGCTAGTACTCATTGATATTCTTCCTGCACCTTATATGGAATTGTGAATTCTGCTATCTTTCAATTCCTTGTTTACGAATACTTTTAGATATATGTTATTTAGTCTCCTCTGGAGAGTTCATTCTGCTAATCTGCTCATTGTGAATTCTTGCTGAACTATAATTAATTTTTGTTACTGCAGCTCCTTAATTATGATGTTAGTTATGTCCCTTGCTTTGTGCTTATTGACAACAAAGGAAGGGCCCTGGCTAAGTCGGGTGTCCCAAATAGTCGTCTACATGTTATAGCTGGACTCTCGCATCTTCTCAAAATGAAGCGTCCTCAACAAAGTTAATGGATGGTGGGCATGAAAACCAACATTTGTTTGCGGTACTGTTCTATGATCTTAAGTTGCACTTCTTTATATATATGGCGTTGAGTCCGTTTTAATAGAGATGGGATTTCTTCTGCTTGTTGGAATTTGTCCCAAATTTAAGGTTTGCTTTGAGTAAGAAACATATTGTATGACTGTCCTTTGCAATCGTCCCTTCTTTAGATTCAATGTGTGGACTTGAATCGTATATTCATATTTTATATAAACTGTTGATCATTCTTTTTCCTCCCTGCCTTCTTTCTCATTTCTTTTAATTGTAATCCCTGTTTATTTCTCTTGTTACTTTCTGTTCTAGAATGTTGGCATCATCACCTTCAAGGTTTTAGTTACTCACTATTGTGCTGTCACAGTCATAGCATGCTTTAGGTGCAAAGGTGTTAGTTAAACTTATTGGCCAATTTGATTGATGGCCCAAAAATATAGATGTTGTCCATCTAAATCCTAAGTAGTCAATTCATTCTAGTTATGCGAATTAATCCTATATCGATAATAGTTAATGTCCAATATAACATACGAAGAAATATAGCAAAACCTTTGATGAGATGAATAAGGAATAATAGTAAAAAAGAAATCAAAGGAATTCATAATCAAGTAATATAGAGACCGAGTCATGATATCGTTCTGAAATGTTTTATTTAACAATTACTAAATTAATAAAGTTCTTATTTTGTTTAAAAAATTTAAAGGGGCACTGGAGCAATATCAAGTAAGCAGCAAGAGAATGAAAGAATGCAATAAAGAGCTTAGAACCCAGGAAGAACAGTAAACATACAAGTAGTCAATTATGGTTAAACCTAAAGTTTCTAGTTTCACTTATATTTATTATGATTGCTTAGTTAGAGATAACTTTTGCCTTCAAAGCCACTTCCTCCTACTAATCTTATAATTAAACAGTGGTGATGAATCTCGTGATGTGCAAAAGGCATGTCACCTACACAATTTACATGCAAAAGGCATGTCACCGACACAGTTTACATTATTCAGTTGGAGAATAAATTATGACAGTGCTTTAAGCTTGAAGCAGAGTTAAAAATATCAAATGGCACATGACTTAAACAACACTTAATTCATATAATAATAAAACAAAGATAACAAACAGCCTTCTTTTAGTTGCATTCGTGATCTTACTATGATCAACAATAATGCACGACTCTTGGCTACATCACACAAGGGTTACATAAACTTGATAGTAATCTCACACTCAAACAACTAACCACAAAGAAACCATAGAAGGAAATTGCAATAATCAAACATAGTGCATAGCTCGCCAATGCTAAAACCCATGAAGCTACCTAATGCTAACCATTATGGCAGCACCTGTAGCTGATATACACTTCCATTGTGCGGTGACAATCTGGACACTTAATAAAGTCTGGGATTTTTCCATCAACATTAGGAATCTCAAGGTGAGAGCAAATATGAACAGAACTAGCAATCGTGTCATGATACTCTCTAAATGAGTATTCAAAGCCCTTGGTGCTCACATCACCTTTCCATGTGCCAAACTCTGCAAATGTCTTCAAAACTGTAGTCCCATGACCAACAGCAATCACAATAGAACCTTTGGTTACAATTGCCCACCCTGACTCATTTTTGTAAGAAAGCAATTTCTCAACCTGCTGTGTAATGGTGTTTGTTTTCTCATGCATCTTGGTCACAAACAAACTCTCTACCTTTTTCCAAAAGGTGTTAACCACATTTTGTTGTTGAGACTCCAAGCAAATCAACTCAATTGAAGTGTTTGTCTGCTTAATAGTGGCATCATTTACCAGGGCACCAAAATACTTAGTGAATTGTTGAATCCATTCCTTATCTTTACCTCCACAAATGATGACAATGTCATCCTCCCTCTTCATTTTTCAAAGGAAATACATGAAATTTATTAGTCACGTTTTTTTTTTCTTTCTCAATTTAAACTTGTCAACAATAAAGAGAATGGACAATATATTAAACTTCTAGAAATAATATGCACTGGATATGTAAAAAAGCTTTGTCACAAACATAATTATGTTTCACAATATAGGTAAATATTACTCTGGATTTAGGTAAATATTACATGATGTTATATTATCAGATATAGTTAAATGTCTCTATAAGATTTTTTATACTATTATTAGTACATGGTAATTAAATTCATAAAAAGTATCATGATATATAAGAGTTTTCATCGTAATAAGAGATTTTATAAGATTTATGACCAACCAAACACTTACCCACTTAATCTTTATGTCAATGCCAACCAGCACGGAATCAACCCACATTAGTTCTTGGGTCATTGATTCTTCTTTGGTTTTGGTGAAAGGGAATCCCTTTACTCCCCAAACATGAATCATATGAAATGCATTCTGATGCAGAATCTTTCCTTGTGTACTCAACACAACAACCAAAGGATTCAGCTTGAAATGCAACTCCTCTTTTATGAACTTGATACCTTTTATGGTTGCAAAATGGTGTAACACATACCATGGCATCTTAGACTTCAAAGAATCAAACTTCTTCCTTCCCCTATCATTCCATTCCTCCACAATGGGAACCCACACAATCTTGTGTTGGCTTCCTGTTTTCTGGATATGATCATAAATTCGAATCATAGTTGAGATGTCTTCTTGGCAGATGTCCAAGGTTGAAATGAACAAGAACACGTCCTTCTTTTTCAACACATCAATATTAACCTGTTTAAATATAAAACATTCAAACCAAGCTAGATTAAAAAGTGAAGACAAAATGTACTCACTTTAATAACAAATGCATTTATTGTCATAATGTATAAAGTAATTAAGATATGATAAACACTAACCAGGGTTTTAGTGGAACCACAATAGATGGGTGTTTGTGGAGTATCTTTCCAGAAAATCAGCACCTTAAACACTTCCATAATTTCAGTCGGGGTTTGAAAGAGCTTTTTGAGTAACTTGTTATACTCTGCTTCATCTGAGAATTTAAAATAATTTCCTTCAATATGGGAAGAAAATATAAATAAATAAAGTTTGATATAATGTTACAAGCTATAATTACCAATCTGTATAGTGATTTGTGACACATGCTTCCTCAATTTGCTGATTATGATGTTAATTTTTTGACCAAATTGAGATAAGTCCTGCCTCTCTTCCCTGTTAAAAAAAAGGTTAGTAACTATTGTAGCTAACTTAGATAACGTAAAAGGTTTCAACAACAACAGCAACAACATTAACAAGTATAACAATTATAGTTATAATAAGTAAACTTACGAATCAGTAGTGAGGCATTCAATCTGAGTAACAATTGCAACAATGGTGTTGATAACCCAATAGACATCAACTGGGAATTGCTCCAAAGCTGGTGCAAGAGCTGGCACTTCCTTGATGTCGTGACGTGAGTTGAGTCTTTCCAACTCAATGATGATATCAATCACTTGCCATGTTGCCTTGATCAGATTGTTAACCTCCAAAATTGCATAGCGGTGTTTTTTGAGGGATTCAGGTTTGGTGAGTTGAGGCACTCTCTTCATTATGGCTAATGATTTGGCAAGTGGTTCTGTTGGTAGATACTGTGATAGCAGCCAGAACTCTCCATATTCAAGAGCAAAAGCAGAAAGAGTGAGCACTCCTTTTGCAACCCATGAGTAGTTTGACAGCTTGTTCAGGATTGCTAGTGTTGTTTTGTATGCAATTTCCTCACCTGGGGCCTTGCATGCCATCTGCCACCATTATACAATACCGTTATTCATATACAAACATCTTTAATTTTCCAATATTCATTCAACATTTTCATATTTTATATCTATGTCTCTTTTCCTATCACATCACCGATATATCACATCTATCACATTACTCTCTCTATTTCTTTCTCTCTCAAGATGTAGAATGGGTGTTTAAGTGTCCGTAGATTATTTTTCTAATATTGTAATAATGTATTCATGGGATTATGATTTTCTTTGTTTTTAATTATGTATTTATTTGGGAAAGATCAAAAGTGTTTGAAGTCATTTTGAAGGAAAGAGAGGATTAAACACATAAAAACAAAAATATTGTTGTATACTTTATATGCAGGTAAAGCTTATATTAGTTTGCCAAAGTTATTCCATAAATAGCTTTCAAATCGACCATTTATATTCGTCTAAAAAAATCGACCATTTATATGATTTTTATTGAATTATACTTCTCTACTCTCTAGAGTGAGTTGATACTAAAAAAAAAGTTGAGTCAATATTGTAACAAACTTATGCTTCATAGGGAGTTGTGTAGCACAACTGATTTGAGCTTAGGAAAAAGGAGTTGGTGGTTCTAAATTCAAACTTGGACAAAAGATGAAAAATATAATCTAACGAACTAACTACTAATATTTGCTGTTCAAAAATCACTCATGATTTATAACACAAGTACATAAAATATCAACATTTAATAATTCTTTCACCAAAAGAAAAGTTAAAAATTTATTTTTTAATGTTTGATATTCATTTTACACTCTAAATTGAGCGATTCATTTTAAAAGAGCTTATATTCTTTTTGGATAGATTAATCTTGGTTGAAGAATATAATGACCATTTTTGTTAAAGATATAGAGACACCAGTTTGTTATTAGTTTTTTTTTTTTTTTTTGTGAAAAGATTATTATTTTTTTAAAAAAACTACCAGTATAGAAGAAATCATGTTTGTTAGAAATTTCTGTAAAAACAAAAAATAGAGAATCTGAAAGAAAAATAAAAAATCAGCTTCATTTGAAAAGCTATTTTCAGTAGCTTCTCGAGAAAAATATTTTGGATAACTTATTTTTAAAAAAAAAAAATGATTTTCATTATTTTGTTTAGAGCCACCTTGTTATAGCTTTTTATGTGGAAATATTCCAGGGTCTTTTTTATGAATTATAAATAAAGTTGATATTCAATAATCATTATTAGAGATTTATTAAAAAATAAGTATAAATTATTTATGTTTGTTTATGATAATAAAAAACTTTTTTTTAATATAATCAGTTGTAGAAAATGTTTTTCTAGAGAAGCTGCTTAAAATAATTTTCATTTGAAGCAATTTTTAATTTTTTTTTCTTGAGATTCTCATTTCTTTTTTAAATTGTGATAAACAGGTGAAAACTTCTAAAATTGATATTCTGTTTAAAAAATGTGATTTTTTTCATGAAAAAAACTATGACAAAATGGACACTTAGAAGTTTTCATCTGTCCTACTTGTTACACACTTTCTTTAAATTTAAAATGAGAATATGAAGAAAAATAATTTTTTTCTTCAGATGAGATGCTTCTAGAAAATCATTTTTGATGATTAATTTATTAATTTATTTTTAAAAATAAAAGATATTTTCATTATGGTAAAAAAAATTATTTTATTTTTTAAAAAAGATGTTTTCATTATGGTAAACAAACACAATAATTTCTTCCTCAAAAAAAAAAAACAATAATTTCTGTTTTTTAATCTCTTATTAAATATCAAAATTATTTTTTTCGTTACTTTTAACAAACACATCCTCTAAAAAAACACATTTAATCTCTAAAGTGATGAAAATAATTTATTTTTTTAATAATATGTAACAAACATACCCAAAATCTCTCTTCAGTCACAACTATGTTTTTTTCTTACATTCACAAGATTTGTACCAAAAATATTACTTAAAAATATCGAGTTACGCTTTGAAGAGCTTAATCTTGGAATATTTACATGTACTTAGTTTAGCATATGGAAATGAAATATTAAGATAAAGACCTCAGAATTGATTTTCTTTAAAGTACACAGCGGTGAAGTGAAGTTAGCAGGGGGATTAATGTTGTCCAATTGCTCCACACTTGCTTGATATTCATGTCCCTGTAATAAACAAGTTAACATTATTATTTAGTTAGAAGCAGTATACTATATAATATAATAAAAAAGAAGATATGTGCAAATAATATACATACTTGCACAAAGTTATCAACAACATGGGTTGAACGTGTAAGGATGTTCCCAGCAATGTTGAAAAGATATTCAGCATCAAACTTAGTGTCACTATGGACATGAGTTGAATAAATCTCTTCCAAAATGTGTTCATCAGACATGGTTAAAGGGTTATGGTCAATAATATCTCCATTTCCAATGTGAATAGGTGATGTCACTAGGCGAACCATATTGATTCAGAGAGAAAGAAAAAAAAGTGCACTAGAACTACTCTTGTGGGTTACTATGGTTTAGAAGCAAAGATTTTGTGTGCTTTGTGTGGTTGCTTTAGTACCTTATTTATAGCCTTGAGAGCTGGAAGATTTTTCTTTTGTGGAAAGGTAATTTGTTTTTATTTATTTTTCTCTCTTAGGATAAGCCTTTTAAGGAGCTTCTGAATTCACAGTAATTCATGCAAATGAGTAGGTGTGCCAAAATAATGTGTATTTGAGAAAAAAGCAGAAATAAAAAAAAATAATGTGTATTTTTAAAGTAACGAATTTATATGCATTTTTGTGTATAACCTTCTTGATGAGTGCGATTTTAAGGTCTTCCAAGGAGAAGGTGACATGCAACAATAGGAACGACATATTTGATAAATCAATAAGTGCATCAGAAGCACGATAGTAATGTGTCAAGATTGACTCTCGATGGTTTGAGCTTGGATTGTTATTTGAACCTAGTTTTGAATCATAATTTGGACCTATATCATAAGCTACTTTCACATTTTTAATTTAATATTTTTAAATTATAAAAAAGTAAATTTTTTTAAAAAAAAATTACCCATCTCAAAAAACTTGTTCCATGAGAGTAAATTATGTATTGAAAAGTGGAATTTAAACTAATTGAAGTAATTGAGAATAGTACGTAGCATTAAATATGATAATATAATAGTTACCTTTTTCTTAGATTTTAGGCCGAGGACATTTTATTGTTTATATCTGAGATCAGATGAAATACTTCATCATGTCGTAGATTGAAGGTGAATTGTATTCGATTAGGATTTAATAAGCTAGTATGACCTTGACTTTGTAATCATTGATCAATTTCATCCCTGGATTGTTTGAAATAGTTATGTAGTCCCTCAATTTAATTCACGTCTATCAAATGAGTCCCTCATTCAAATATAAACTTTAGACTCGCTGACGTTTAAAGTTAGACGCTGACTAGTCCTCTGCATCACCTACCAGGTTTGCAAGATCAATTTGCTTGAATTTATTTATTTCTTAAAAATCCCACTAATCAAACTTTATCAAAAAAATCATCAAGCTAGACAAAAATTTAAGTTTAGAAACACATGAATATTCTTCTCTTCTTCATCATCTTGAGTTGGAATGAAAAATTAAAGCTTAGAAACACGATGATGGAGACAAGAAGAATATTCATGCGTTTACGAGTTTAATTTTTATTTAACCTTGCTGATTATTTACATTTTGAATAAATGTTGATCGATGGAATTTTAAAAAATAAATAAATTTAAGCAAATTGGTCCTTAAACTGAACATGTGGTAGATGATGTGGAAAGACACGTCAACGTTTAACAGTACATGGCATCGAGTCTAACTTTTATATTTGATGTTGAGACTCATTTGATAGACGTGAATACAAACTTAACTATTTCATAAAATTCAAGGATGAAATTGATCGATGATTACAAATTCAAGGAAGGACTAGTTTATTCACTCGTTTGATTACTTGGTGTCTCTTGCTATCATGGAATCTGTTATTTGAAGAGCAAATTTTATTTGAACATAACTCCAAATCAAAATTATTTGAACGCATAAAAGATTAAAAAAAATAAAGAAGAAAAAAGTTAAACAATGTGATTAAATTGTTTTTCTCTTAGTAATTTTTTTCATTTGTGTTTGTATGAAACATAATTTTACTTTTTCTCTGTGTTGTTTTGGTTTTTGAACCGATACATCTTTTGCATTGTTGAATGGCCGGGTTGTGTTTATGAATTGAGGCTGCTGTCATGGAGTAGTTGCCGAGTGGTTGAGGCACAGTTGGAATAATTAGTGAGATTGTTTATTTATTGAGGAGGGATGCAAGTCATGATGAATTTTGGAGTGATTGATGGATGATTCAGTTTGATGGGTTTCAAAGGCTAGCTCGTGATGTTTTTAGTCTTAAATAAGTTTGATGAATGTTGAAGATATTAGTGATTTGGTTTGATACAGTAAATAAGGTGTTGAGTGCCACATTGGGCAAACATATGAGCACTACGGTTAGCTTTTCTCGACGCAAAACAAATCGAACTCTTTCAATTTTAACTATGAAGCGAAGTGTGGATTTTGTTGAGAAGAAGGATCAAATGAGTATATGTGGTATGTCCTTTTCTTGACCATATACAAAGGAGCAAGAGAGTCGATCTCAAAGTCAACGTTTGTAAGACCTAAGTCACGGGCAAGATAAACATACCGCGGCGAAGGCCCCATGATTCTTTAAAGATGGAGCTACTAGAATTAACCATACAATAGAAGTCTTTTAAGAAATTATCATGATGGTCTCTTAAGATACCTCTAGAAGCCGAAGAATCACTAGCATGTCTACGAGATCCATCAAAATCCATTCTTAGCACTCTAGGGAACGGTTTTTAACCAAAACACATGAGAGCTAGAAATGTTATTTGTTCTCAAATAAGAGTTCATCGAGTTATGGATCTCTTCCACCTAATTTATTAAATGTTAATTTTGATAAACCAAACAAATTCACATATAATCAAATGTGTTACTAAAGTTTAATTATTTTATTAAAATTGATATCAAAATTAAAGTGAGTTTCCGTAACTTTGTAAATAAAAATGCTATTTTGACATAAAAAGTTGATCTCAGTTCTCAGACATCATACATTATTCAATTTATGTTTTTATATTAATTTATTTTCTCTTTAATCAAATCAACATTTAAACTGAATGTTTATATTTGTTATAACATGCTTCTATAAGATATCAACTTTTTGTGTGTAAACAAACATAAATGTTTTTCTTTTTAGTCTTGTCTACTTAGGAATTACGGAAACAAGGGTTTTTAATGTATGAAGTATGATAGAGGTCTACGTGATCAGTGTGTACTTTTGCTGCATAAATGTTTTCTGCAAAAGTATAGACTCCATTTATGAGATAGGAGAGAAGGTTCTGTGTACATGTGTGAGTTGTGGATTCAAACATTTCCAGTGGGCGCAAGAGCTAAACATTTAAGATGTTCACAATGTAAAAAATTCGCAATTAAGAATTGCTAACCATTGCCCTTGGGGCATTGGATAAGGGGATAAAAATAGAAATATAGTATTGGAAAATGGTGAAAAATGATAGATTTAACTTTTTAAAAGTCAAAATATTGTTGAAACCAATGCAAACATGTTACTTTTGGTTTCCTTAACCAGAGCAAATGGAGCAAGACCCTTAAGAATAATAGGTGAAAATCCATAATTTTAGAGGGTGCAAGTACTCACCCTGACCAATAGATGGGTCCACCTCTCATCTAAAAAGGAGAATTTCTAATAAGAATGCATTAAAAGGTTGAGTAGTTTTACATACAAGAAGAAAAAAATTGAGGAAAAATAGTGAGAACGCAGTTTTTCTATATTATTACTAGCAGTACAATAGTGTAAGGTAGATTTTCAATAATTTCTCTTTAAATATTTGTTGTAAAGATCCACACCTATTTTTCTTTGGTTGGTTACCAACGACTTTTGTTGTTAACTTGTCATAAAAGCTAATAAACACAAACTCCATCGGTCCTTTTAGTTATTCTCCCTTTATCTTATATGAGATTTAATTTGTATATATCGATAATGTAAAACTTTTTATAGAGATATCTTTACATGTATTTACAAAGATATTTTAATAACTAATCTAAGCTTTAACTTTCTCTCTAAGCATGTTATCTTCATTTTTCGACATTGTTATAATGAGTTCAGATGAAAAGTTCTTCATTGTAAGTAACCTTTTGGTTTTCAAGAGAATGGATCATGGTAATTGATCATAGAAGGGAAAAAACGGGTTAATAGCAACGTTATGCATGTATCATGTATGTGATATGACGAAAGGATAGAAACTCCAGCTCACCACTATGACGTAATCACGATTTCTAGCCCTGACGTAAGTAAAGTACACAAACGTGTACTAGAATTGAAATCTAAGTCAAACCATAGAACTTCATAGAAGCTTCATGTACATAAATAATTTTTTTTTTTTTAATAATTGTACATAAATAAATTAACAAATGTTACTCCCTCGTAGGATTTTTTCCCCCTCAATTTATAAATCATTTTACATTATCGAAGAAACATTAATTGTTTAAAATGTCGAATATTAATTTTTATGGAAACTAGTGTGTTAATCCGTGCATTGAGTTATTATTTATTTTTTCAAAAAATATACTCTTTACATTTTTAAATATATGTCGTATTTTTATAATATGCACTATTAATATGACATACTTTGACCACAATTTTTTAACTAATATATAAATACAAATCATAGCATATAAGATGTTGTTCGAATTTGTGTTGATAAATATTTTCAAATTATTAAATTTTTTTAACTTTTTACTTTAGATAATTAAAGATATTAACAGTCAACTTGTTCAAAAAAAGATATTAACAATCAAAGTTGTGTTTTGAGATGTCTGAATTGGTTGACCACGACCTGTATTTTGAGGCGAAAAAAGTGTAAATTTTTTTTAAAATAAAACTTTGCGGCTGGATTCACACACATTATGTGTGGAGAAACAGGAAATTTGGGGTTTGAACCATAGCGCCTGCACATTATGTCCTTGGTAGCTACCAAATGAGTTACACTTACGAGACTAAATTTTTATTTATTGATGAAAATTATTTATCACGTGTTTTTCAAGTATGTCCGCGTTTTTTTTTTGCCGCAATGACAAATATGTTTCAAATTTTTTATGTTTATTAGTGCTAGACATGTCTCGTATTTTTTTTAGGTTCAAATGTCCCGTGTTTTTATGCATGAGTGAAAAATATATTTTCATTATTTTTTTTTATATTTATCAACAAATGTTTGCCTTTTTTTTTTTATGTATCAAGTATAAATATTTCTATTAGTGAAAAATATCTCACCCATAATTTTTTATGTATTAATAATAAGTATTTGTTCTATTTTTTTTTTATGTTTATAACGTCAAAAATATGTTATGTGCTTATTATTAAAAAATATTTATCTCATTTTTTAATATATTTATTGGTGAAAAAAACCTCATAAAAAACTATGATAAATATTTTACCTGTACTTCTTAAGTTTTGCCCATTGTTTTTTTTTAATACCTATCAATTATTTATAGAGAAGAGAACTCATGTGCATATAGGTTAAGTAACATTGATTTAGCACTTTATTCTATTTTTTGTTCCTTTTTTTTCTCTCTAATAGCTTTAATCTAGATTACATAAGAGATAAGTTAGGCTTACATAACTTTACATTTATGTTTTTCTAAAATTGTGTTGACCTAGTTCCCATTTTCTTGCTTCGTTTTTCTGCTTTTGTTAATGAATTTGGGTATGCATCCTCCATTACTAAAGTTTAAAAAAAAAATTTTTTTATCAATGACCAATATTTCACCCGTTTTTTTTATGATTTATTGATTAATAGTTGTACCATACTTACTTGTTAAAAAAAAAGTTGTACCATATTTGTTTCAATATTTATCACAGAAAAATATTTGTCCCAAGTTTTTTATGTATCAACGAAAAATAATAGTCTCGTACGTTTTTAGTGATATATATTGTTCCACATTTTTTTGTATATTAGGGGAAAATATTACACATGGGTTTGTTCATTTATCTATGACAAATATATATCTCATGTTTTTTTATGCATAAGTAAAAAATATTTGTCTTATTTTTTTTATAATATTTATCAGTGATAAATATTTTTCTTGAATTTTTTAAAGCAGTGGCAACGGATCTTTATCTTCTTTTTATTTTTTTTCAAAAATAAATATTTATCTCTTGTTTTTTTTTATGTATCAACAAACAATATTTGTCCAGTTTTTTGTTTGTATTTATTAGTGACAAATATTATCTCATGTTCTTATATATGTCAGTGATAAATATATGTCCCGTGTTTTTATGTATCGGTTACTAATATTTTACCCATTTTTATGTATTAATTATTAATTTTTTTTTAGGGAATTACTAATATTTGTTTTTTTTGAATAAAAATTACTAATATTTGTTATGTGTGCGTGTTAGTGATAAGCATGTGTCCGGAATATTTTTATATTTATCTTTTTTTGACAAATGTTTCTCCCATGTTTTTTATATTCTTCAATGATATTTTTTTTATGTATAAGAGATAAATATTTGTCCCGTCTCTGTTTCCCATGTTAGACATATCTCGTCTCTGTTTATTTTCTTGTCAAATAGTTAAAATAGTTTTAAACAAACAAACATTTATACCCAAACACTTAATATGATAAATGACGTTGAAATGCTTAAGATATACGCAACTCCCTGTGGAAACGATCCTAATATACTCACGTGTAAATAGGAATATGACATGTAAAAATCTTACATCAGATTACTGTTTTCCTTTTCCACAACGTGTACAGTGTCCGGCTGGGATGGCTTAGGATGTTGATTTATCGTATCACTCTGAACTTCCTTGCCATCATTTGTTTTTAAAACCCAATCATCGTATATTTGTTTCACAAGAGTATCCACAGTAGGCTCGTCCTCTTTGAAACCTTTCGGGACCAAACACTGTAAATTATTATCATCTTCACATTCAACTAAACAAGCGTCCTCAACAAACCCAAACTCTACATCCTCAATAACACAAATTGGAAACATCTTCCCATCAATCCACACCTCTTCAGTAACATCTATTTCTTTCAACAAAGGAGTAGCGACTAAAAACCGAGCATAGTCCATCATGTCTTTGTTAATGTTACAATCATCTATTTTAAGAAGTCGACCTTGTGTTGCTGCCAACTCCAAAAAAAAGATATTGTTCCATGCCTGAAGGGGAACCCCATAACATCTCACCCATGCACCCCTCTCATAATTCACAACAGTCTCCTTAAAAAACTCTTTGAAGCCCAACCAATGTCTTTTGTTAATGGCATGAATTTACACATCACCTTCGCTTCGATCTCAATACCACCAGCCGGTTCCTTCCCCACCCCTTCATCAATCTTCAACACATCCTTGACTTCCCCACCTACACCTTTCGGTTCCACCCTCTCCTTCCTCCCCAAACAGACAATATCCCCCACCTTAACCACCAACTCCCTCTCCCTCTCCTCCTCACTTCAAATGGTTGCCTCCTTCCCCTTTTCTAATTCAAGCTTATGGTTACCCCCTCTTACCACTTCTCCTCCCTTCAACTCCATCTTATTTTTTCCTTCCAAAACATCACCATTTTTTTCTCCCACGTTACTCCATTTTTTCGTTCTCCCCACTACTCCCTCCTTACTCCCTTCCTCCTTCACGAACCTATCAAACTTTGCAACGTTCACAAACAGTCGCAAGTCCCCAAAGAAAACATTGTTAAGAGCCTTGTTCAACTTTGCCACATCCCTCACTTTCAAGAATTTTACAAAACCAAAACTCTGTCCATGAATATTACGGTATAGAGATACATAAACATCCGACAAAATTCCATAAACCTCCAACCCTTTCCTTAAATTAACATACAACAGATGATTGGGGAAATTAGTTATGTCAAACACAGCTGATACCTGAGTCGACACAACTGGAGCATTACCACTTCCATCAGTTGCGGTTGTTTCCACTTTCTTGCATGCCCCACTGTTAACATTTACGTCCCCAGCACGACGTTGATCAAACCTGTCGTGCGCTGCAACCTCTCATGAGCATGAAAATGGACGATCACGACGGTGTGTCAATGATCGTCCATGTCCGTATTCATGCAAAACCCTAACCCTAGAAGGCGCTGCACTCCAACCATCCCTACTGCTCGACCTGTTTCTGAATCTGTCTTCTCCATACCAATTAAAACCGTCTCCCCTTGAAGAATCTGAACCACCATATTCGTTGCTCTGCCGCTGTCCATTTCGTCCGCTGCTTTCCGGTCCCAATGCTTTCCTTTCTTTGTAACTCACCCAAGACCATTCCCCATGTTTCCCCCCGTTTGTGCCTCCCTGGCATATGGCCCCATCCCTCCCTATAACTCTCCACTGAAGAAAGGATCCGGCGCGGTCTTCTCGACTGAACCGGTTGCCGCGGCCTCTCACTGTTCTCACCATCGCTCTTGATACGCTCATTCTCACAATCGCTCTCTACCTATCGGCTCGTGGTTAATGCACGGTCTTTGGAGTTTTATGCTTCATTCCACGTAGATCTTATCAGTAACTAATCTATAAAAATCAAGAAGAGATATCCATGCAACTTCAAAATTGAACAGGTGGCTGCCAAGCTTTTTGAAGACCTTATCATGGTTAATCCATTTGGGACCTCTTCATGTAAACTTAATTCCTACAGTGTGGACCTCTATTAACACTTGGAGATGTAAAATTTTGCCCCCCCTTTCTTTTTCTAAAGCAGTGGATCCATCAATTTTACTTCATCTTGTGTAAGTCTTCTTCCGAGATCATGCAACCCCTAATAGACAGTTTTTCTGAATTTCTTTACTCGTTGTGTATTTCTCATCACTATAATGTCCGTAGTGACAATACCCAAAGAGGTTACTTGACACATCTTTTAATAAGCGTAGCACAACAACAAAGTTGTCTGATTAGGGTGCGTTCAAACTTATTTCAAGGTCTTCTTGACATTTTGCTCTTTTAATGATCGTTTCTTCAATTTATTACATATCTAGACTAAAACATAAAAAATAAAAAAACCTGACGTAAAATATTGTAAAATGACTCATAAAAGACCCTTAGAGTGTGTTTGGATGAGGTAATTGGAAAATTTTAAAGAATTTAGAATTCTAGGCAATTTAAATGATTCAATTAAATTACTTTCATTTCTCAATGCTTTTGTTTGGATGGAATGATAAAAAAATTCATTGTCATCATTTTTTGGCAACTTTTATAAATGTTAATTTTTTGGGCCAAATTTGAAAATTGAAATTAGGGGTCAATTTGTTAATTTCAAAATTTTTGAGGGGTCAAATTATAATTTTTGAAAAATTTAAGGGGTCAATTTGCAATTTTTTATAAAAATTGATTGGGGTCAAATTGAAAAATTTGGGGATCAAAATGAAAAATTTGAAAAAAATATAACAATGAAGAATTTTAAGTGTCATTTGAAATTCTCTAAATTTAACTTGAACAAAATACTTCATAAATTTCCATCATTTTGAAAATTCTTCAAATTGTTATCCAAACAATGAAATTCACCTCAAAGTATTTGAATTCCTTCTAAACATTACATTCCCTCATCCAAACATACTCTTAAATTCTATTTTGATCGGGTGTCATCATTTGGAGGTAAGCAAATGAGGTTGTCTATAGCTTAGTGAAGGCGGCCACATTGTCAGCTAGTTTCCATATTTCGGTGGATATAAAAATTGTACTGAACACAATATAAGTACTTTTTTTTTTGGGAAACACAATATAAGTAATGAAATGCTAGAATAAATTTTACTTAAAAAAAAAAACTTTAGCATGGTTCTTAAAGAAATATTTCCTTTCACTCTCACGAAAGGTTAAAAATTAATGAAAAGTTAGGAGTAATTAAATATTAAAAAATGTAAATTTCACTCTCCTATCATGAAATGTTAAAAAAAAAATCATTACTATTATGTGACCTCTTTATTAGTTGTGCTAAAGGGACAAACTGTATATAAAGAGATATTTAATAATGATAATAATTTTGAAAAAGGATTTTTATAACTCTATAAAAGCTAGTAATTACTTAATTAAAGAATGAACTCTATACACTATACATTATAAAGAGAACAAATAATATTTTTTGTTTTTTGTTTTGTTTCGGTATCGTTCTATATTTTACATGCAAAGTGGAAAAATATGTCTGCAACTATCAAATTTATTTATGCCATGAGTTTAATTCTTTTCATTGGGATGGAAACTAATTGTAAGACATTTTTTCATCGTTTTTCAAATTTTCTCCTTTACTTCTTAGTTCGTACGCCACCATTTATCATGTTTTGGTAATGTTATTTTATTATCTTTAAAATTTATACAGTTGGAAATTTCTGTGAAACTGATGCTGATTGTCCAAAACTTGGAAACAACAAATACTATGTTTATAAATGCCTTGATCAAATATGTCAATATGTTCGTCGCTAGATTCCACAGGCCAATTAGAGTGTGCCATCTACAAATGTTATTTTATAAATGCTTTATTTAATATATATTTTTAAACGATGTGCTATCCGTTCGTCACTGATTATCTGAGTACCACATATGAAATAGTACGACAACATACCGAAGAATTATTATGATTTTAAAATAAATGTGTCATTACCTTATAATATAATTTACTCCATCCGTCTCAAATTGTATGTCGCTTTAGGAAAAAAAATTGCGCAAATTATATGTCGTTTTACAATACCAATGCAACATTAATGCCCAAAACGTCATACAATTTGGGACGGAGGGAGTATATGAGTTGGACTTCTTCTCTTTGTAATAAAAAATAATTTATATGAATTGATATTTATTAATTATACTGGAATATATTTTTATTTCTTTTCATCATTTCATGAACCATGGCTTTATGGTTTTATTCTTTAAAATGATTATAAGGAAGCCAATAAAATTATTACTCCGTTTCTAATTATAAGAGACTCTTTTGAAAATTCTTTTTGTCCTTTTTATATGATCCATTTGCTATGTTCAATTAGATTAATTATTTCTTTATCTATATACCCTTATTTATTATATATTTTGTTCTTGAATCAGCAATAAATATTAAATAGTATGTTGAAAACATAAACTAACTCTCTCTCTTAAAAATAAAATTGTACATAAACAATAATGATTACAAATAACTTTAATACAAATATCAACTTTCTAAATTTTTATGATTTTGACAAAAAAGTCTTAAATATAGAGATGGATATTCTTTTCTCTTAATTTTGAAACTTCTTAACATGTGCAAATTTGCACATGATAGAAAAACCCTTGAAGATATCATCCTGCTATCTGATTAAGGTATATCACGCCTTATTATTAACCCCGCCACCTATAAAAGTAAGCTCAGTTGGTAGGGATATCGCATATTATATGTAGGGGCCGGGGTTCGCGGGTTCGAACCCCGGACACTCCACTTCTCCACAATTTAATCGTGTGAGTTCTAGCCACTAGGTTACTTGACAAAAACAAAAAAAAAGTAACTTTAATGGTTGAGTATTGAAAATAATAATTTGCTTCAAAGACTCCTTTAAAAAAAAAAAAATTATTGCTTCAAAGACTATAATCTTAATTTTATGTCATAACTAGAAATATTACGTGCATTGCACGAGTTTTATATGAATCTGTTTCCAGAATTTAGATTTTAACCAAAAAATAATTTTAATAAATATAGTTGGGAAATGTTTACTTGTGCCTTTAGGGTGCGTGTTAAATTGTTGATAATTCTGCTAATAGAAATTATGTATTGAAAATTGTGTTAATTTATTACTCAAAATGTTGAATATTAATTTTTTTCGATAAATTCTTACTATTAGTGGAATGCTTAAAATCTCTAAAGGCACAAGTTAGCATGACCATTTTTCTTATTATATTCTTAACTATTTATTACTCTATCTTCTTTCAATTCTTTAATTTATCTTTCACATACTATTTATCAAGGACAATTTTGTAAAACAATTCATTATATCTTTTTTCCATACAAAATTAATTATATTTTTTAATACGTGTAAAATGCTCAAAACATTATATATTTACATGCTTACAAGAGTGTTATAGGGACTCGATGGCAAATTATTAATTGTCCAAGCATGGAGAAAGCATAACCATAAGATGTGAGGAAGCGTTAACGCGCTGGTGCGCAAGCGATGGAATGAGAATGACACATGAATTGCACATGTCTCACTTAAGTCATGTTTTGATTTCAACCATTCCTTTTAAAAGAAGGCTACCATATATATATATATATATATATATATATATATGTGTGTGTGTGTGTGTGTGTGTATATATGTGTGTGTGTGTGTGTGTGTGATGACGTGATGATACACACAATATACCACTAAGATCAATGATGACCCAATTTCTTAAGAGATTTTAATAGGTAGGAACACTGTCTTGGAGCATCTAACAAGAGAAGATACTTACTTTGACTGGGCCCAACTATTCCAAACCTTAGCAAGAAGTTAAACTTTTTCATGTCGTGTTCTCTCTATGTCGAAAGCAGCCGACATAGTTGGATATGTCTTATTAACTGACTGGACTCCATTCGTTTCGTACTTCCATGACAAATATCCCCCTCATGGAGATACTCAATGATCAAACATCATCCTCATACTGGCAATCTTCTTATATATACCACCTCTCTCTCTCTCTCTCTCTCTCTCCCTCCCTCCCTCCCCCCCTATCTCTCTCTCTCTCTCCCTCCCTC